>ERZ1370068.207-contig-10186_pt1 | contig 47919 bp, 64 predicted proteins | sample MGYA00561227_ERZ1370068 | MGnify/ENA primary metagenome ERZ1370068 (study PRJEB38410, sample SAMEA6850437) | metagenome | study: Metagenomic assessment of the ecological functions of the soil: analysis of the soil microbiota associated with the... | reverse complement strand
ATGCGCCGTTCCAGTTGCATGTTACTCCACGCCACGAGGACCCGAGGCGAGAACTGCCACCGTGGGCTCCGTCGCGGAGGTTCGACGAATGCGCCGATCCAGCGGTCAGGAGCAGGCTGGCAACCACGTCACTGAGTACGAAGCTATCTCCTCCGATGCAGCGCATTCCCTGCTCAACCACGTGTCCACTTCGAACATGCCGTCACTCATCCTGGCGCTCACGCCGAAGGCCGTCGGGTACTCAATCAGGTGAAGTCGGCATTCGGAACACCGATGCTCGTTCCCAGTGCCTGGCGACACGGGACCACCCACCCTGACCAACGGTGGGACTCGTTGCCAAGACACGCCGAGTATTGCCTGGCATCGAAGCGCTTCGAGTCGACCGGTTCGTCGCTGGTGGTCGAGGCAAAGCAGAGATACGCTGTGCATCGTCGAAGCCACTCATGAAATACAGCCTCATGAGTCGCTTCGGAGAGAAGAGGAACCATCCGCAGTAGGGACCCACTTGGATGGAGTCGAACCCCGATCCGGAAGGAGCAGGGGCAGCTGCCTCCGTCGTTAACGCAGCCGGCCTATTCGAGGTGAAGGGTTCCGACCGCGGCCATGATTGAGGCAACTCATGCCCAATCCGAGGACGATTAGGCCGCCCGAGCGGCAGCGCGCGGTCACCCTGCCGAACGGCGATCGATCGCAGCAAGGCACACGCTTTGCCTCGCGGTCGATCGACTAAAGCCGAAGCGGGCGTGCTGGCTTGTGTGACCAATGCCCATAACCGGACGGAAATAGCGTCGCCTGTCCACGGGTGGAACCTTGGGTCCGGACGAGCCTGAACGGTCAACTTCCCGAAGAACATCGGCGGACGGCACTCGGTTTGAGCGCGCAAGCGCCACGATCCGAATACGGCTTGGATTGCCGCGAGGGGTTACGCACTGGGGTTGCGGGTCGAATGAGTCCCATCATCCGTCCGCCACGATCGGCGATGCTCAGTCACCTGGGGGCTACGTTTGAATGGCGCAGTCGGCTTCGACGATCTCGACGGAATGCTCCGTCACGGTACGCGTCCTCGGTGCAAGGCGGGCTGCTCATGCCGCGCCTGCCGTGGGCACGCGAACGCCGCGCGTATCCACCGGGACCCACGCGAGCGCAGGCGTGAATCGATCACGGATGCGCGCCGATTTGCATCGAGCCAGATGGATCTCGCCGGAAACGCTCGCCCCGAGACCGCCACGCTACTCCCTGGCGCAGACATCGAGGAAGGCGCACTGCGCCGCTGAACGTCCGACCGACGTGACGAATGTCACACGACCGGCTTGTGGGCCCGGCCGTACTACCACCAGGTACCGAGAGGCACGCTCCGTGCGGAGGGAACGAGGAGTGGAAGAGCCTGCAGTTGAGATGGAAGGAGGAAGAGTGATGTCTGCACAACCTCGATGGGAACAGAGTGAGGAGCGCTTCCGCCCGGCCGAAGTGCCGGCACAGGGGAACGCTCGCCGACCAGGATCGGAACGCGGCGGCTATCGTCACGGTGATCGCGATGGCCAGCATCGCCTCCGGTGCGATCAACATCGCGGCAGCTGCTTCGATCCCCGGCCTCAACGGGCAGAGCCTGGCGTTCTTCTGGACGATCGGCGTCGCGCAGGTCGTGTGGGGTCTCGTGACGCTGGTCTGGGCTCCGCGATGGTGGCTCGCGCTCGGCGCCTTGGGCAACGCGGTCGTCGCGGCGACCTGGCTGGTGTCCAGGACGGTGGCGCTCCCGTTCGGCCAGTTCGCCCACGTCGTGCTGCCCGCTCGGTTCGCCGATGCCCTCGCCCAGATCCTTGCGGTAGTCGTCGTCATCGGTGCCGCGTGGCTCGCCGTTCGAGGCTCAGCCCCGGCTCGGTCCGCTTCACGGGTGCGCGGATTCGCGCTCGCGGCCGCGATCGTGATCGGCGCTTTGGGTGTCGCCGGCGTGATCTCGCAGGCCAACGCGTTCGCGTCGGGTAGCGGCGGAGGCGGCGGTCAGAACGGCCCGACCGGCACCCTACGGTGGGGGCAGGCGGTTACGGCGGCGGTGGTGGTGGCGGCGGCTACGGCTACTGACGCCTCCCGCTCGACAGAGCAGGTGGCTCTGCGGCGCTCGGCCGGATCCGACCGGCGCTGCGCCTCTACCCGCTGAGCGGTTGCCGGTGGAGCGGGGTCGGGTATCGCCCCAGAGCCCCGGTGCGACATCAGGGGGCAGGATGGGGCCGGACCCGGAAGTCCTGTTCGTCACGCGTCCACGACGCCGGCCGGAGTCAGATAGGGGCCGCCAGTCCTGGATCACGCCATGCCCAAGGTCGCGTCCACGTACCCTCCACCAGGGGCACCCCGGCGAGCGAGATCGACCCCCAGCCGTTTGTCACGGTGGTGGCGAGCACCGGCCTCGACCTGTCGAAGGCGAGTTCCCCGAAGCCGCTCACGACGGACGTAGTCGAGGCGGCAGACGTCGCGATCACGATCGGGTTGAGGCTGATGCGCTTGCCCGGTCTTCCCAGGCAAAAGGCGGCGTTACCTCGATCGGGAACCGCCCGACCCCGCCCGGCAAGTCGATCGAGTTCCTACCGCCATCGACGCTGCGACCGCGGTCGGGCGGACGCGGGAACGCCCGCCCGACGCAGCGCCGCGGTCACGGGATCAGGTTGAAGATGAAGTCGAGACTCCGGTGCCGCCGTTGCGTGATTTCAGCGTCATCGTTCCCCGTGCGTTCCGGTAGACGCCGGTTCCTCCGGTGACGGCCATCACGCTGTCGGCGCGTGTCGAAGAACGGTCCCTCAATCGTCAACGAGCCGCCGGCCAGCCGCGTCACCCACCGGCATTCCCAAGACCCCCGGCTTGAGAGATGCGGATGCAGTCACCCTGATACGACGCACCGACCGTCTTGGCGTTCTTGGGGCCGAACACTGCGTTGTGGAACGTCAGCCAGATCGCCCGTCGTATCACCTGCCGCTCCTGTGTCGATGCCCGTGTCGGTAGTGGCGTGTTCGATCGCGTGAACCCGTACGGGTGCTGCGATGTTCGGACCCGCTGCGACGGCAGCCGCAACGGGCCAACGACGAGCGCAACGAGGATTCCGAACCCGACCGCGCGCCAGCTCTTCATCTCCTCCCTCCCGGCGATGCCCACGGCTCGCCGACGGGTGCGCCTATCCCGATGACCGTACTGGCGTGGAACGGGACGCGCCGCGTCAAGTGACGTCATAAGCTCCGACTGTGGCGTCTCCTCGCGTCGTTCCCGACGATGATGCAGCGCGATCGGAGGCGCGAAGGTCTCCCTTGTGTGTCGCGCCGCGTGGCGAGTCGGGGTCAGCATCCGGGAGTACCGGTCCTTCGAAGCCGGTGAGCCGATCCACGACTTCGAGACGTGGGACCGGATGGCAACCTATGTGCTGGTCGCAGGCCTGGCGCTGACCGGTATCAGTTTGACCTCCGAGCGACGCGGGTGTACGGCTCTGGTGTTCGAAACTCTCAGGGAAGAGATGGGCCAGCACGAGGCATTCGTCCGCGGGCTCGCCTGGGAGCGCAGAAGGTTGAAGCGGATCGTTTCGCTGTTGATAGTCGTAGCGGTAGCGGCTGCCTGCGATCGATGCCGCGGGCTCGACGGGTTCCTCCTCCGCCTCTCCCGTCGAGGCTTCGGGGCAGAACGACGAAGCCGATCTGGTCGTCGGCCTCGAAGGTCGAAGATGATCGACGACCCGGTCGGCGACTCCATCCCCGAGACGAGTCCCTTCATGGACACCGTGGCCTACGGCGTCGACTGGGTTGGCAACGACGAACAGGAAGGCGGGACGTTCCTGTTCAGGTTCGAGGTAGCCGCGCCGATCCCCGACTCCTTCCAGGTGCCGATGGGCCGACGCAGCCCAGTATTCGTTCTGCCTCGACAGCGATCCCTCGACCAGTCCCGGCGGGTACCCGTTCGCCAACAACGACCCGGTGTGGTGCGAGTTCGTACTCACGGCGGTCTCCGGAGGGTGGTGCTTGGTCCGGCACGTTGATCGATCGTCGGCCCCTACTGGACGGCAGTAACGCCGAGACACCCGGCATCAGCTTCCTCACCCAGGATACGGATGGCCTGTTCGCGGTCAGCGACGATGCAGCTGGTACACCCCAAATCGTTCAGCTGGGCGATGACGGCGAGCCTGCTGATGCTTCCGCTGCCGAGTGACGAGTTCATCGACCTCGACGCGAACTACGAGCAGATGATTGCCTTCGACAGGTGATCGACCTTCAATTGATGTTCGACGTGTGAGAGGATCACCACACGGGCCAACGACCATCTCCACGGGAGTCGAGGCCTCCTTGCCTCGATACTCGGACCAATCTGCAAGCTATGCGAGTGGCCGCAGATTTGTTCAGCTCGAGGCGACCTGATAGAGACGCCAGACTCCCGGAACACCCTTTAGCGAGTGTTCTCCTCGATCTTCCGAACTTGAGTCCGGAGCCGGCGACGAGATCCTTCACTGGTCGAAGAGATGAGAACCTCGCCTGGCTTTGCGAGCGAGGCCACCTCTGACCCGATGTGCACGGCCCTTGCCCGAGCCACCCCCAACCCCCATCCGCCATCGTCCGCCCCCTACTGCCCTGTCCCGGTTTCGCGGCCGTCCCAGGCCCCTCCCCTTCTCCTTCGCGCGGTCGTCTTGACAGCCCGCGCCCGCGCGCCCTAGCGTCGGGTGTTGCGCCTTACCCCAGGAGTTGCACGGTGCGCGACGAAGACGGCGGGAACCTTCGATCGGTCCGTCGCGCCGTGACCGCGCTCGAGCTGATCGCGGAGGCGGGCGAGCTGGGCGTCTCTGAGCTCGGCCGGCGTCTCGACGTGCACAAGGCGACGGCGTCGCGGCTGGTCTCGACGCTCGCCGAGCGTGGGCTGTTGGAGCGCGACCCGTGAACGAGAAGTACCGGCTCGGTTTCGGCTTGGTCCGGCTGGCCGGCGCCGCGATGGCCGGGCTCGACATCGTCCGCGAGGCGCACCCGGTCCTGGAGGGCCTCGCCGAGCGGACGCGCGAGACCGCGAACCTCGGCGTCATCTCCGGGGACTCCGTGGTGTACATCGATCAGGTCACGGGTACCCGCTCGGTGGTCGCCGTGAGCTGGATCGGACGCAGGACGCCGCTGCACTGCACCTCGAACGGCAAGGTGCTGCTGGCGTTCGAGCCCGCGTGAGGATCGCGAGCGTCATCTCGCCGAACCGCTCGAGCGGCTGGCCGAACGGACGATCGTGGATCCCGCGGTGCTCCGGACGCAGCTCGAGGAGGTCGTCCGAACCGGGCTACGCGCAGACGATCGAGGAGCTGGAGGAGGGCCTGAACGCGGTCGCGGCGCCGGTGCGCCAGGCCGACGGCCGGGTCGTGGCCGCCCTGTCCGTGAGCGGGCCGGCCTTCCGGATGCGCGGCATCGATGCTGCCGCGGATGGCCCACTTCGCGATGGAGTCGGCCGACGCGATCTCCCACCGGCTGGGGTACGTGGAGCGGGCGCGCAGCGTGGGATGAGGGCGACGGCATGACGACGGAGTGGGGCGCTACCGAGCACCGGCCGATTCGCTCCTGGATGCGATCGGGATGACGCCGCTCGTCCGCCTGGCGCGCGTGGCCCCGGACGTCGAGCTCTTCGCGAAGGTCGAGTGGTACGGGCCGACCGGGTCCGTGAAGGACCGGATCTACGCGCGGATGCTGACCGAGGCCGAGCGACGGGGCGAGCTCACGCCGGGCATGAGCGTGATCGAATGCACGACCGGGAACGCCGGGATCGCGTGCGCGGCGGTGGCGGCGATCAAGGATACCCCTGCGTGATCGTGATGCCCGAGGGGATGAGCCCCGAGCGCAAGCGGATGATCGAGACGCTACGGCGCCGAGCTGGTCCTCACGCCCGGGAGCCGGCACCGACATCGACCTGGCGCTCGCGAAGATGCGCGAGATCGTTTCGAGCGATCCGGACCGCTACTACTTCCCCGGCGAGTTCGAGAACCCGGACAACCCCGCCGCCCAGGGCGCGTCCGGCGAGGAGATCTGGGAGCAGACGAACGGCGACGTCCACGCCGTGGTCGCCTCGCAGGGCACGGGCGGCTGGATCACGGGCGTGGCTCGGGCGCTCAAGGCGCACGAGCCCGCCGTGCAGGCGTACGCCGGTGGAGCCATCGGAAGGCCCGCTGATCGGTGAGCAGCGGTGGGGACGCACGGCGTGCCGGGGATCGGCGACGGGATCATCCCGCCGAACCTCGACCTCGCGGTGATGGACGGGATCGTCGTCGTGAGCACCGACGACGCGCTGGCGATGGCTCACCGGCTGGCGCGCGAGGAAGGGATGCTCTGCGGACCGTCGTCGGGGATGAACGTGGTCGCGGCGCTGAAGGTCGCGGACAAGCACCCGGAGCTGACCCGGCTGGTCACCGTGATCGCCGACACGGGGCAGCGCTACCTCTCGGGGAGCTCTTCGGCGAAAGTCCGGTCGCCGAAGAGCCCGATCGCGACCACCGGCTGGACGACGCGACGGTCGCCATGCTCGACGAGCATCGCGACCGCCTCGAGTTCCTCTCGTAGGCGACGCTCGGCTGACGGTCGCGCCTCGCGCTGCGGTAGCGTCACGCGCATGACCTACCCACTGTCCGACGCGGACCGGGCGATCCAGGAACGCGCGCGCGCCTTCGTCGACGAGGAGCTGATCCCGTGGGAGCAGCACGCGGAGGAGCACGAGGGCCGGATCCCCGACGAGGACGTGATCCGGCATCACGAGCTGGCGATCGAGCTCGGGTTCTACGGGATGAACCTCCCGAAGGAGCTCGGCGGGGGCGGCTACACCGTCCTGCAGCAGACGCTCGTCTCCGAGCAGCTCGGCCGGGTCACGAACGCGCTCGGGCTGGTGCGTCCACACGCCGGCGGGGTGGGCCCCCGAGGTGATGACCGACGAGCAGATCGATCGGCTGGCTCAAGCCCGCGATCCGCGGCGAGCGCCGCGGAGTGCTACGCGATCACGGAGGAGGGCGCGGGCTCCGACGTCGACGCCATCGCGTCGACGGCCCGACGCGACGGCCCCGACTACGTCCTGAGCGGCGAGAAGATGCACGTGACGTCGTACAACACCGCCGACCACATCTTCTTCCAGGCGAAGCTCGCCGGCGGCGAGCACGACGGCGAGCACGCGATGTTCGTCGTGGACAAGGACACGCCCGGCGTCCGGCTGGTCCGCGAGCCTCGGTACTACGCACACGTACGCCGACACGCACGCGATCGTCGCCTTCGACGACGTGCGCGTCCCCGCCGGCCAGCTGATCGGGGCCGAGGGCGACGGCATGACGTTCACCTACGCCTGGTTCCGCTACGAGCGGCTGATGATCGCCGCCCGGTGCTGCGGCGCCGCCGAGCGGTCTGATCGAGGAGGCGACCGCCTTCGCGAAGGAGCGGGTCCAGTTCGGCGTCCCGATCGTGGAGCACCAGGCGATCGGGCACATGCTCGCCGACTCCCTGACGGAGCTCTGGGCCGCGCGCCTCATGACCTACCGGGTGGCCGAGGACATCGACGCGGACGTCGACGTGAAGATCCAGCACGCGCAGTGCTCCATGGCGAAGCTCTTCGCGAGCGAGATGGCCGGCCGCGTGTCCGACCGCGCGGTGCAGATCTTCGGCGGCCGCGGCTACATGCGCGAGAACGTCGCGGAGCGGTTCCACCGCGAGCTGCGGGTGGACCGGATCTGGGAGGGGACGTCGGAGATCCAGCGCAACATCCTCGCGGACCAGCTGCGCAAGCGCGGCGTCCGGGCCCTGACCTGAGCCGATCAGGCCGTGGAGTCTTCGGTCTCGGGCCGGACCATCGCCCGGCTCTTGCGCCGCGCGGAGGCGACGTTCACGACCGCGATCACGACCCCGGCCAAGAAGATGGCGGTCCCCATGACGAAGACCTGCGGTGGGATCCCGACCTTCACCGCGCCGTAGACCCACAGCGGGAACGTGACGGTCTGTCCCGCGACGAAGTTCGTCGTGACGAAGTCGTCGATGCGAAAGGGCGAACGCGAGCAGCGCTCGGCCAGGATGCCCGGCCAGATCAGAGGGAGCGTGACCTTGAGGAACGTCTGCACGGCGTCGGCGTAGAGATCTTGCGCCGCCTCCTCGATCTCGCCGGTTGAAGCCCGACAATCGAGCTCGGACGACGATCGCCACGAACGCGATGTTGAACATCACGTGCGCCACGAAGATGCTGAGCAGGCCCTGCTGGAAGTTGATCAGGACGAAGAACGAGAGCAGCGCCGCACCCAGCACGATCTCCGGTGCGGCGATGTTCAGGAACATGACGATCTCGAGCGTTCCCGCCCCACGGAACCGGTAGCGGACGAGGGCGAGCGCGATCATCGTGCCGAAGATCGTGGCGACGATCGTGCTGAGCACGGCGATCAGGAGCGAGTTCCAGAGCGCGGAGGTCAGGTCCGGGACGCCGTTCCACTGCTTCCACCACTCCAACGTGAAGCCCTGCCAGCGGAAGGACACCTTGGGCGCAGCCGCGTTCGCGGCGGTGTTGGCGTTCAGGCTGTACAGGATCATCACCGCGATCGGGACCAACAGGTAGGCGATGATGAGCTTCGTATAGATGGGGAGGATGTGGTTCTTCCACGACCGTTTCGGGCGTCCGCCGGACCGGCGTCTCCAGCGCCTCGGCCCGCTCCGGTGCGGCGACGACCGCCATCAGATGTACTCCTCGATCTGGCGGGTCCCCAAGACGCGCGCGTAGATCAGGATCCCGATCAGCAGCCCGACCATCAGGATGAACGAGAGCGACGAGGCGAGCGGGTAGTTCTGGTCGCTCAGGAACTCGCGCTGGATCACGTTGCCGATCATCGTCGTGTTGGGGCCGCCGAGGATGTCGTTGTTCACGTAGTCGCCGACCGCGGGGATGAACGTCAGGAGGAACCCGGCGAAGATGCCGGGGATCGACAGGGGCAGGATCACCTTGCGGAAGACCTGACGCGGGGTCGAATAGAGGTCACGAGCCGCCTCCACCACGTTGCGGTCGATCTTCTCGAGCGAGACGTAGAGCGGCAGCACCATGAACGGCAGCGAGTTGTAGGCGATCCCGGCGATCACGGCGAACGAGGTCGACAGGATGTGGAACCCCTGCGGCAGCAGGTGCCACCGCTCGAGGTTCGCGATCACGATGCCGTCGTCCGACAGGATGAACTGCCACGCGAGCGACCGGATCACGAACGACACGAAGAACGGCAACAGCATCAAGAACAGATAGGTGGTCTTGTGGTGCCCGCCCTTGAAGGCGATCCAGTAGGCGGCAGGGTAGCCGGCGACGAGCGTCACGATCGTGACGACCGCTCCGTACCAGAGGGAGCGGACGGAACTGGACGTGCGACTGGCGTCCACGCGACGCTGTACTCGCCGACGTGCCAGGTGAACTCGTAGCCCGAGTTCCTGAAGCCCACCGTCGGGATCCTCGTCTCGAGCGAGAGGATCGAGCATCGCGCCCATCGGGATGAGGAAGAAGATGGCGAGCCACAGGACGCCAGGCCCTGTCAGCCCGTACGGCGCCAGACGCTTCCGTCCGCGGGCCTTCTTCTGTTTCAGCCCGTGATGATCGGATCGAAGGTGTTGTTCCACTGGTCCAGGTCGGTCGTGCCCGTGTAGACGTAGTACTGGTGCGTCTTGTCCAACATGGCCTCGGTCCGGGAACACGAGCGGACTCGAGGCGACCGGCTTCCGCCGGGGAGGCCGCTCGACGATCGGCTTCGCGCTGGGAACCGGCGTGATGTACCAGATGTAGTTGGCCATCAGCGCGGCGACCTGCGGGGTCGTAGACGTAGTTCATGTAGGTCAGCGCGTCCAGCGGGTTCTCCGCACCGACCGGGATCATCATGTTGTCGTGCCAGAACATCACGCCTTCGTTCGGCACGACGAACTGCAGCTCCGGGTAGCCGGACTGCTGGGCGATGAACACGTCGCCCGACCACGCCTGGGTGATCCACGTGTTCCCGTTCTCCAGCTGGTTGATGTAGCCCTGGTCGAAGTAGCCGCGCGGGATCCCGTCGTCCTTCTGCTTCTGGAGGACCGCGGCAGCCTGGGTCCATCGATCCGGATCCGACGTTGACGGCTCGATCCCCAGCTTCAGGAGTCCGATGCTCCCGAGCTCGGTGTTGTCGCTCATCATCCCGACGTGGCCCGCGACGGCGGGATCGAAGAGGTCGTTCAGGCTGGTGGGCTCGTGCCCGAGCGCCGCGGTCGCCTTCGGGCTGTACGCGATGCCGGTGAGGCCCGATTGCCACGCCACCGTGTACTTGTTGCCCGGGTCGTAGCTGGGGTTCTTGATCTCGGGGCTCGCGTTCGCCGAGAAGTTGGGGAGCTTGGAGAGGTCCAGCGGGATCAGCCAGCCGTTGTCGATCAGCTCCGACAGCTGCGCCCCGTTCGTGATGACCACGATGTCCCATCCGGTCGACTTCCCGCTTCGAGCGAGGGCTTGAGCTTCGCGTAGAAGGCCTGCGTTGTCGTTGATGACCGCCTTGTAGTTGACCTGGATGCCGGTCTGCTGGGTGAACGTGTCCAGGGTGGGATGCGTCCCGTGGCTCACGTCGATGTAGTAGGGCCAGTTCGCGAAGTTCAGCTGGTGGTGCAGCGTCTGGGGAGGCCCAGTCGAAGCCCGCCGGCGACTCTGGACCCCGCCGCTCCGCTGACTTCACGCCGCACGCGGCGAGGAACGACGAGAGGCTGAGCGCCCCCGCTCCGACGCCCGCGTACCAGATCGATCGCGCGCGAGGGCGGCGCTGGGTGAGGCCACGCAGGAATGCTGGGTCGGTCGTGGATCCACTGCTTCCCTCCCCTGGGATGGTCAGCCGAAGGCTAGTCCGGAATGACTGCCACGTCCATGGACCCCCTTCGGGTCCGCATCCTGGGAACATCTCCGGCATGACCAGCTTCTGGCACTCGCTTCGCCGACATGGCGCGCGGTCGAGGTCGGAGGAGGTCCGTCCATCGTCCGCGGCCGCGGATCGCACTATCTGGGACGACGCGGGCAACCGGTACCTGGATGCGACCGCCGGCCTGTGGTTCTGCAACGTCGGGCACGGGCGGGCCGGAGATCGCCGACGCCGCCGCGGCGCCAGATGCGCGAGCTCTGCCGCGCTACTCGACGTTCGGCGACCTGACCAACCCTCCCACGGACGGCGCTGGCCGAGCGGGTCGCCGGCGCTCGCGCCGATGCCCGACGCCAAGGTGTTCCTGACGAGCGGCGGGTCGGATTCGATCGACACCGCCACCAAGATCGTGCGCCGCTACTGGTCGCTCGTCGGCGAGCCCGACCGGACGGTCCCGATCCGGCCGCGAACGCGCGTACCACGGGATGCACGCGGCCGGGACCTCGCTCTCGGGATCCCGGCGAACCTGGAGGGATACGGTTCGTTGCTGCAGCGACGTGGTCGAGGTCCCGTGGGACGACGCCGACGCGCTTGCGGTCCACGATCGACCGGGTCGCGCGCCGGCCGGGTCGCCGCGTTCTTCTGCGAGCCGGTGATCGGCGCCGGCGGCGTGCTTCCCGCCCCCGGACGGCTACCTCGAGGCGGCGCGCGGCGTCTGCCGGGAGACCGGCGTGCTGTTCATCGCCGACGAGGTGATCACCGGCTTCGGGCGGTGCGGCGCGTGGTTCGCGAGCGGCCGGTTCGGGCTCGGAGCCCGACCTCGATCACCTGTGCGAAGGGCATCACGAGCGGGTACCTGCCGCTCGGGCGCGGTGCATCGCCGCGCCCACGGTCTGGGAGCCGTTCTGGCGTGAGGGGTGCCGGGATGTTCCGCCACGGCTACACCGTACTCGGGGCACGCCGCGGTCGTCCGCGGCGGCCGCTGGCGAACCTCGACATCATCGAGCGCGAGGGCCTGTTGAGCGGGCGAAGACGCTGGAGGGCGAGCTGACGCGGCGTTGGCGCCGCTCGAGGCGCACCACGATGGTCAGCGAGGTCCGGTCGGGCGACCGGCGTGCTCGCGCGCCGTCCAGCTCGACCGCGGCGGTCCTGCGCGGCCGATCCGGCGTCGCGGCCGGGTGGTGCTCGCCGCCCGGAGGCACGGCATCATGTCGCGGGCGCTCGCGCCGGGGCGCTGCAGATCTCGCCGCCGCTCGTGCTGAGCCGACGACGAGCTCGGGCGAGCTGGCCGACGGCCTGACGGCCGCGCCTGACGACGTGGAGGCGGCTCGGCGATCGTCGGCATCCCGAAAGAGGTCAAGAACCACGAGTACCGCGTGGCGGCGACGCCCGAGGGCGTCCGGCGAGCTCGTCACGCCGGGCCATCGGGTGATCGTCGAGACGACCGCCGGGGACGGCTCGGCGATCGCCGACGACCACTACGTGCGCGGGCGCCCGGATCGCGCCCGACGCGGACGCGGTGTTCGCCGAGGCCGAGCTGATCGTCAAGGTCAAGGAGCCGCAGCCGGAGGAGTACGAACGGTTCCGCGCCGACCACGTGCTCTTCACCTACCTGCACCTCGCCGCCGACGAGAAGCTGACGCGGTTCCTCGTCGAACGCGGGGTCCGCGCCGTCGCGTACGAGACGGTCCAGACGCCGACGGCCGGCTGCCGCTGCTCGCGCCGATGTCGGAGATCGCCGGCAGGATGGCGCCGCAGGAGGGGCGAAGTATCTCGAGCGGCCGCAGCGGCGGCCGGGGCGTCGCTGATGGGCGGTGCCTCCGGCGTGATGCCCGCGAAGGTCGGTCGTGCTCGGCGGCGGCATGGCCGGCGGGAACGCCGCCGCAGATCGCCGCCGGGATGGAGGCCGAGGTCGTCGTGCTGGACAAGGACGTCGACCGGCTGCGCGAGATCGACCGGATCTGGCACGGACGGATCCAGACCGTGACGTCGTCGCGGCTGGCGATCGAGCGGCTGGTGACTGGACGCCGACCTGGTCGATCGGGGCCGTGCTGGTTCCCGGCGCGCGCGCGCCGCATCTGTGTCAGCGCGGAGCTCGTGCAAGCAGATGCGTCCGGGCGCCGTCGCTCGTCGACATCTCGATCGACCAGGGCGGGCGCTTCGAGACGTCGCACGTCACGACGCACGCCGACCCGACCTACGTCGTCGACGACGTGGTCCCATTACGCGGTGGGGAACATGCCGGGGGCGGTGCCGCGCACGTCCGACGTACGCGCTCGACGAACGTGACGCTGCCGCACGTCTTGGAGATCGCGAGCGCCTGGGCATCGCAGACCGCCGTCCACGGCGATCCGGCACCTCGCTCGCGGCGTCAGCACGTGGGACGGCCGAGTGACGAACGAGGGGTCGCCGAGGCGCACCGCTCTGGCGTACTGCCCGCTGCCGTCGACGACAGGAGGAGTGAGCGATGGATCGTGAGGCGTTGCTCGGACGCGAGGATGAGGCGTGGGAGCGCCTTCGTCGAAAGCCGTTCAGCGTTCCCGAGGACCGTCGCGACGCTGGACGGGGTCGTCCCGCGGATGGTCGGTCAAGGATCTGGTGTGGCACTGCGGGTACTGGGCCGACTACGTCGGTGACGTGCTGGAGCGGATCTCGGCCGGGCAGCCGAGCCGCCCGACCAGGACTGGGACGCGCTCAACCGGATGGTGGCTCGACGGACGGGAAGGCCAAGTCGTGGGACGAGGTCGTCGTCGCGCCGAGCCGGGCGGATCGGGCCAGGCAGGCGTTGATCGCGATGACCGAGGTCGCCGGACGCGGCCGCCTCGAGTTCACGTGACGAGACGTTCGACCATTACGAGGAGCACACGGCGGAGATCGTGGCGCTTCGCCGGCCGGACAGGCTAGATCGGCTCGACGGGCGTCGGCCGACGCCGGACGTCGCCCGCCACCTCGACCTCGCCGTACATCCCGGAACAGGAGCTCCTTCCCGCGCTTGCGGTAGCTCGCGAGGATGTCGAGCGTCGGGAAGTCCTTCTTCGCCGTGTCCGGGTTCAGCGTCGTGACCACGCACCGCGGCATCGGGTCGCCGACCTTGACGACCGGCATCGCCGAACCGGAGCCGGCGTCCCGCCCACGTGTCCTCCTCGAACGGCTCCGCGTCGGTGATCTCGATCAGCATCCGAGAAGCGGCGCGGAGTCGAGGTCGGTCGACACCGCCACGGTGCCCGAGGTCGTCGACGGAGGCGCGCGAGACGATCGAGACCCGGTCGATCCCACCGGCGTACTCGCCTCGTCGACCCGAAGCAGCTCGAGGCGTGTCGTCGCCGGTGACCGTTCGGATCGCCTCCGTGAAGAGCGCGGTCCACCCGGCGGGCGGGCACCTCGCGGTCGTACAGCTTGACGGTGCGGGCTCGCCGAACGATCGCCGATCCTCCCGAGGCGGTCGTGCCGTCCGGGAACCGCAAGGTGAGATGCTCTCGTCCACGTCGTAGGTCGACCGGATGTTCATCAACGGGGCCTTCGTCTCGCCGGACAGGCGCTCTCCGTTGGCACGCACGAAGAGGAACCGGCGATCGCCGACCGCGCCTTCCGGCCGGAGGTCGATCGCGTCCGGTTGGAGCAACGCGGTCGACTTGACCGGGAGTGAGGTTGAAGCGCTCGACGATCGGCATGGACATCGTACGGGCTCCGGCCAGGGCCGGCCGGTTACCATCCGAGGGGCCGCGGCCCGTATCCTGAGGCGTCCCGTCCGAGGAGACCCGCATGCAGACCGAGCAGGGAACCGATCAGGTACGACGAGCGCGCATGGAAGCCGCGACCCACGCTGTCCGGGGCCGACTACACGAGCCGCGAGATCTTCGATGAGGAACGCGAACGGATCTGGTGGGGCGACTGGGTCTGCATCGGACGGACCGAGGAGCTTCCGGAGCCCGGGCGACTACATCGTCCGCGACCTCGCCGGGGAGTCGATCTTCATCACCCGCAACGAGCAGCGGGAGCTGCACGGGCTTCTACAACGTCTGCAGCCACCGCGGGACCGAAGTTCCTGGACGACGAGCCGGCGGCCGGCCACATCCGCAAGGCGTTCGTCTGCCCGTACCACGCGTGGGCGTACGACCTGAACGGACGGCTGGTGGGGACGCCGAACGTGAAGGAAGGCGAGCTCTTCGACCGGAGCGACTACCCGCTGCACGGGTTCGCGGTCGAGAGCTACGCGGGGTTCCTGTTCGTGAGCCTGGCGCGCGAGCCCGCGGCCGCTGATGGAATGGATGGGCCAGGGCGCCGAGAGCGTCAACATGTTCGACCGGTTCAAGATGGACGAGCTCCGGGTCGGCGTGCGGATCGTCTACGAGGTCGAAGCGAACTGGAAGATCGTCGTGGAGAACTACAACGAGTGTCTCCACTGCCCGGCAGATCCATCCCGAGCTCGTGCAGGTCGTGCCGCTGTTCCGGTTCGGCGAGGTGTGGACGAGGAGACGCGCGACGACGGCAACTGGATGCGCGAGGGCGCGACCAGCTTCACGATGACCGGCGAGTCCGAGCTGCCGAAGCTCCCGGACCTCGAGCCGGAGGACTACTCGATGTATTACGGCGCGTACCAGTTCCCGAACCTGATGCTGAACCTGCACCCGGACTGCGTCATGTACTACATCGGGTATCCGAATGGTCCTTCACACACGACGGTGGTCTCGGAGTACCTCTTCCGCCCGGAGACGATCGCGGATCCTTCGGCGTTCAAACCCGAGCCGGTCGTCGAGCTCTGGGACCTGATCTCGAAGCAGGATTGGGAGGTGTGCCAGCGCGCGCAGACCGGCGTCGGCTCGCGAGCGTTCACCACCGGCGTGTACCCGCGTCAGGACCGGTTCCTCTACGACTTCAACGAGCGCTACCGCAAGGAGATGGGCCGGGCGCTGTTGGGGTGATCCGTCGTCCGCCGCTCTCGTCAACGGGTTACCGCGCTTGGGCCTTGTCGTCGGAGCAGCTTCGTCAACATCTTCCACGACGACGTCTCGAGTCGTTGTCGTGAGCATGTTGACGGGATCTCTGGGACTGACCCCGGCGCCAGCGCAAGAGGTTGACGAGCTCACCACTCCATGCGCCATGCTCTCGGCCATGACCGCTCCCGAGCGCCTCGCGAACCGCGAGCTCGATAGCTCGATCCTCGAGCCGCTCTCCGAGCCACCGGACCGCGCCAGGATCGTCGCGATCGGCGCCGGCGTCGCCGGCTCCTCGGTCGCCTATCACCTCACGAAGCTGGGGATCACGGACGTCGTCGTCCTCGAGCGGACGCGGCTGACCGGCGGGACCACGTGGCACGCCGCCGGCCTGGTCGCGCAGGTCCGCGGCACGCACGCGCTCACCGAGCTCAGCCGCCTCAACGCCCCCTGTACGAGGGGCTTCCGGCGGAGACCGGCGTCGAGACCGGTCTTCGCCGGGTGGGAGCCCTGACGGTCGCGCGGACTCGCGGCCGGATGGAGGAGCTGCGCGCCGGGCTCTCGATGGCCAAGGACTTCGGGATCGAGGCCCACGAGCTCGCGCCGCAGGAGGTGAAGACGTACTGGCCGCACGCGGAGGTCGGGGACCTGGTCGGCGCCACGATCTTCCCGCACGACGCGACCGTGAACCCCGGCGACGCCGCGCTCGCACTCGCGAAGGGCGCGAAGGACCGCGGCGCGCGGTTCGTGTTCGGCCTCAGCGTGACCGGGTTCGAGCGACGCGGCGGACGGATCGCGGGCGTCATCACCGACCGCGGGACGATCGGATGTGAGCTGGCCGTGCTCACCTCCGGCCTGTGGACCTCGGAGCTCGCTCGGCTCGCCGGCGCCTCCGTGTCGCTGTACCCCGCGGAGCACGTCTGGGTGATGACCGACGAGACACCCGTCGCGAACGAAGCGCTTCCCGTTCTGCGCGACCTCGACGGCTACCTCTACGTCCGGCACTACCGCGGGCGACTCGTCGTCGGGGCCTTCGAGCCGAAAGGCAAACCGAAGGCGCCCGGCGACATCGACACCGACGGGTTCGTGGAGTTCGGCGAGGATTGGGAGCACTTCGCTCCGGTCCTCGCCAACGCACGCGAACGGCTGCCGGTCCTGAACGGCATCGGATTCGAGCACTACCTCCGAGGTCCGGAGAGCTTCACCCCGATGCGAACTTCCACCTCGGCGAGTTCCCGAAGCTCCCGGCCTCTGGATCGCCGCCGGGTTCAACTCGCAGGGCATCATCTTCAGCCCGGGCGCCGGCAAGGCGCTCGCCGAGTGGGTCGTCGCGGGCCACCCGACGATGGATCTCACCGAGGTCGACATCGCGAGGACCGGCCGGTGGGCGAACAACCGCGGGTGGCTGCACGAGAAGACGTCGGAGACCCTCGGCCGCCTCTACGCGATGCACTGGCCGGCGCTCCAGCCCTCATCCGGGCGCGGCGTCCGCCGTCTGCCCCTCGAGGATCGGTTCCGCGCCGCCGGCGCTGCGTTCGGGGAGGCGGCGGGCTGGGAGCGGCCCGCGTGGTTCGAGCCCGGAGCGACGGAGGAGCCGGTCTGGCGCTACGACTTCGAGCGGCCGTCGTGGTTCGGGCCGGTCGGGGAGGAGATGGCGGCCGCCCGTGGCGGGTGGCACTGTTCGACCTCACGACCTATTCGAAGTTCATCGTTCAGGGCCTCGAGCGCGGTGGACGGCTTGCAGTGGCTCTGCGCGTCCGACGTCGACGTCCCGATCGGCCGGGTCGTCTACACGCTCCTGTGCAACGACCGCGGCGGCATCGAGATGGACCCGACGGTGACGCGGCTCGCCGAGCAGATCTTCCTGGTGGTCGCGCCGACCGCGTACCAACGACGCACCGGAGGCGCTCCTCCGAACAGGGCTGCCGCCCGACGCGACCGTCACCGACGTGACGAGCGCGTTCGCCGTGTTGCACCTGGCCGGGCCGCGCTCGCGGGAGCTGCTGCAGCGCCTGACCGACGCCGATCTCTCCGACGATGCGTTCCCGTTCCTGTCGGCGCGCCGCATCGAGGCCGGGTGGAGCGCAGCCGTGGGCCCTCCGCGTCTCGTACACCGGGGAGCTCGGGTGGGAGCTGTACGTGCCGACGGAGTTCGTGGCGGAGCTGTACGAGCGGGTCGTCGAGGCCGGCGCAGGCCTCGATCTCCGCCACGCGGGTGGGTTCGCGTTCGACGGACTCCGGTTGGAACGCGGGTTCCGCTCGTGGGGGCACGACATGAGGACCGCTCGACGATCCGTACGAGGTGGGGTTGGGCTTCGCGGTTCGTCTGGCCAAGGATTTCGTGGGGTGCGAAGCGCTCCGGGAACGGAGAGACGGCCAGCGCGATCGCCGGTTGCTGTCGGTGAGGCTGGACGATCCGGCCCCGATGCTCTGGCACGCGGAGTCGGTGCTGTCGGGCGACGAACGGGTCGGACACGTGACGAGCGGCGCGTACGGCCACACGCTCGGCAGCGCGGTTGGGCTCGCGTGGGTGCACGGCGAGGTGTCGCCGGACGCACCGGTCACCGTTGAGGTGCGCAACCGGAAGGTCCCGGCGACGATCTCCTCGAAGCCGTTCTACGTCCCGGCGGGCTGACGTCGCCGACCAGCCCGAGTCGTCAGGATGGCGGTGGGATCTCGACGACCCGGCCGTCTCGTTCGCCGAAGTCCCAGACGTCGATGCTCGGAGGCTCCACGCCGAGGGTCGTCAGGTGGTGCAGATCTGGCTCCGGTGGTCGGTCCCGTGGTGCAGCGCCTGCGCGAGCCGGATGCCCATCGGGGCATGCGTCTCGGATCCGTCGTCCCGATGTCTCTCGAGAACCTCGTCCGGATCCGACGACGCTGCGCCAGGAGCGAAGACCAGGCGTGGCCGTGGCCCTCCATCTCTGCCCGAAGCGCGGGAGGTCCATGTCCTCCTCGTCGCGATGGGTTGAGTGCGACCACGGGTCGTCACGAACAGGTACGAGGCATCGGCTGCGACGAGGTGTCGCATCGTGTCGAGGATCGAGCCGGCAGGTTCCTGGAACGGCGGTCTCCAGTTGCTCGGGGCCGAGCTCTTGGCACACGTCGAGCAACCGCAGGTCGCCCATCACGTGGTGCGCGAACGCGTCGCTCAGATCGGACCTCGTCATGATGGCTCACGCTAACAAACGCAGCGAACGCGAGGCGTTAGCGCGTCAGAACTCTTCGAGTTCCTGGCGCGTCGGCATGCCTCGCGGGCGCCTGGCGACCGCGGTCGACATCGTCGCCGCGGCGACGGCGCGCGCGCGGCCGCTTCACGGATCGCGTCGCCTCCAGCAGGCCGGCCGCGAGCACGCCGTTGGAGACAGTCGCCGGCGCCGGTCGGAGTCCACCGCGTGGACGCTCGGCGCCGGGATGCCGGTCTCGCCGTCGTCATCGAGGAGATAGCGCGCCCGCCTCGCCCATCGTGACGAGGACGGTGAGGCCGGGCGTTCGCTCGCGGAGCGCGTGCGAGGCCTCCACGGCGTCGCCGCTCGTCGGCGCGAGCTTCGTCACTTCGCCGTGGTTCGGCGTCACGACCGCGGTGTGCTCGAGGAGCTCGCGGAGCATCGGATGGATCGGCGCCGGGTTCAGGACGAAACGCCACGTGGTTCGTCCCGCACCACGCTGCGGCCGCGCTTCAACGTCGTCGAACGGGATCTCGCAGCTCGCGAGGACGAGCGCCGGGCGCGAACCTCGAGGGCCTCGGTCGGATCGCCGAGGTCCCGGTTCGCGCCCGGCGCGACCGAGATCTGGTTCTGGCCACCTTGATCGACAGCGATCAGGGCGACCCCCGTGGGTGAGCCGGCCACGACGGCGACGTTCGCGACATCGATCCCCTCGGCCTCGAGGGCGGCGCGGGCCGCGCGGCCCATGTCGTCGTCGCCGACCGCACCCAGCATGGCCACGCGGCCCGCTTCGCCGAGCACCCGCGCCGCGGCCGTCGCTCTGGTTCCCGCCCTTGCCCCTGTGGTGCCGGGAGAGTTCCCCGTCGGTGACGGTCTCCCGGGCCGGGGCAACGCCGCGCCGGACACGACCAGATCCACGTCGATCGCGCCGATGACCGCGAGCCTGCCGGGCTCGCTCGCGCGCTCCGAGACGAGCCCACGCAACCGCTCGGATCAGGTCCGCGACGACGCGCGGTGCGTCCACCGACACCGCGACCGCGCGTTCTCCTCCTTCGCCCACTCCCGACCAGCGGGTGTAGCGGATGTTCAGGAGGTCGGTCACCGTCTCGCCGCGGGTCCACCTGCCGGTCAGCTCGACCTCGACCCGTGTGTCGATCCACTCGCAGACCGACGGATCGATCGCGGCGGCGACGGCCAGCGGATCGTGCATGCTCGCGCCGTCGTTGCGACCGGTCGAGGCGTAGAAGTCGATGATGAGAAGGGGACGGCCTGCCCGATCAACGTCGCGAGCTCGCTGGCGGGAGCGGGACGCAGATCGCGCCGACGTCGTCCCGGGTGAGCCAGACGCGTTCGGTCACGTCCAGCCCGACGCAGCGCGCCGCTGCGCGACGCCTGACCACGCGTCGAACACCCGCGCCGCCGCCTCGGGGTCCATCCACACGTTCGCCTCGGCGCGCGGGGTGACGCCGCCGCCGGCCCGGTAGGCGCCGCCCATCAGCGCGAGCCCGCCCAGCAGCGCCGGGAGCGAGGGTTCCATCTCCAGCGCGAGCGCCACTGTTCGTCAGGGGTCCGGTCGCGATGAGCGTGACCTCGCCCGGCCGCCGAGGCGGCCTCCTGCGCGATCAGGGTCGCGGCGCTCGAGCCGAGATCCCTTTCGCATCGTGACCGGACGTACGCGCCCAGGCCCTCGGGACCGTGCACCACCGGGAAGGGTTGCCAGCCGCCGTCCAGCGGCTCCGACGCGCCGCGCGCGATCTCGACGCCTCCGGCGCTGGCGAGCTCGAGGACCAACGACGTGTTGCGCGTGACCATGTCCACGTGGACGTTGCCGGTGACGCACGTGGCGCGATCAGGTCGACTCTCGGGCGAGGCGACGGCGAGCAGGAGCGCGACCATGTCGTCGACACCGGTGTCGACGTCGAGGATGAGCGGAGTCGGCATCGGGGCGAACGATAGCCGCCGCGTCGAGGGTTGACGGCGGTGCCGGCGGTCCGGTCAGCTACGCCCACGATGGATCTGGTGATCCGCAACGCGAGGGTGTGGACCGTCGATGACCGGCGTCCGACGGCCGAGGCGGTCGGCGTCCGTGGCGGACGATCGCGGCCGTCGGCGACGATCGGAGTGCGCGATGCCGTGGGCGCCGATGCCGAGGAGCTCGACGCCGGGGCAACACGGTCCTGCCAGGCTTCATCGACGCGCACAACCACCTGCGGACCGGCGCCGACGCCGAGCGCGGTGCAGCTCTGGCGACGCCACCACGCTGGATGCGGTTCGTGCCGCGATCGATCGATACGCGACCGAGCATCCCGACCGCGAGTGGATCGTCGGCGGAGGACTGGAGCTACGCGGCGCTCCTGACCGCCGTCGACCCACGGCCGAGGATCTCGAAGGCGTCGCGCCGGGTCGGGCGCTCATGGTCTTTCCTACGACGTCCACAACGTCTGGTTGAACCGCGAGGCGATGCGGCGGTTCGGCATCGGCGCCGGCGGGCCAACGGTCGCGTTCGGCCGTCCGGAGCTCGATGCGGGCACGGGCGAGCCCACCGGGTTCGTCACCGACTTCGCGGTGATGGGGCTCTCGCGCGATGGGCAGACGGCCCTGGCCGCCCAGGTCCCGAACTTCGCCCCCGACGAGATGTACCGGAGGCTGCTCCGGAGCCTCGACGTATGGCCGCGGAGCTCGGATCACGACCGCGGTGGAGCCCCAGAACTCGCTCGATGACGTGCCGCTCTTCCGGAAGGCCCGCGACGAGGGCGCGATGCGCTCGCGGCGTGGTCGCGGCGCTGTTCCACCCGCCGGGGACCACGTCCGAAGAGCTGGACGCCTTCGCGGGAGGCGAAGGCGGCGAACGACGACGACCGGTTCCGAGTGGGACCGATCAAGCTCTACATCGACGACGTGATCGAGCCGCACACGGCGGCCATGCTGGAGCCGTACGCGAACCGCCCGGACACCTCCGGCGACACCTTCTACCCGCCGGATCGTGTTCGCCGAGCTGATCGCCGCGCTCGAGCGTCGAGGCTTCCAGACCTTCACCCACGCCACCGGTGACCGTGGGATCCGGACGGCGCTCGACGCGGTGGAGCACGCGCGCCGCGTCAACGGCCCGCGTGATACCCGTCATCAGATCGTGCACGTCGAGTGCGTGCATCCCGACGACCTCCGCGCTTCGCGGAGCTCGGGGTGGTGGCCTGCATGCAACCGCGCCACTGCGCGCCGCAGATCGTCGAAGACTGGCGGGCGAATGTCGGTCCGGAACGCTGGCGATACGCCTGGCCGTTCCGCTCGCTGAACGAGCACGGCGCGACCGCTCGCGTTCTCCTCGGACTGGAACGTCGCCGAGATGGATCCGCTCGTGTGGCTCTACACCGCCCGCACGCGCGCGAACCTCGACGGATCCAGACGCGTGGACGCCGGAGGAGACGATCGATCTGCCGAGGGCGATCCGCGCAGCGACCTCTAGGCTCGGCGTACGCGAACTTCGCCGAGGACGACCGCGGCTCGATCGAGACCGGGAAGCTCGCGGATCTGGTCGTCCTGTCGCGCGACGTTTTCGTGGACGAGCCCGCGGCGCTCTTGGAGACGGCGGTGGAGGCGACGATCGTGGACGGGGAGGTGGTCTACCGGCGATGAGCGCCACGTGGGAGGAGTTCGAGCGGCTGCGGACGACCGTCGGGGTGGTGACCGAGGTCGAGGACTTCCCGGAAGCCAGGGTCCCGGCCTACAAGCTACGATCGACTTCGGCCCGGATATCGGGATCGACGCGATCGAGCGCCCAGCTCACGCACTACCCGAAGCAGGAGCTGCTCGGCCGCCAGGTGGTGTGCGTGCTGAGGTTCGAGCCGAAGCGGATCGCGGGGTTCCCGTCCGAGGCGCTCGTGCTCGGCGCGTACAGCGCCGAACACGGCGTGGTGCTGCTGCGGCCCGATCGCGACGTGGAGCCGGGCTCGGCGATCGGGTGAGCGGAGCGGCGCGAGACGTTCAGCGCGCCTCGTCGTAGCCGATCGGCCGGCGGGCGACGTCCAGGCAGATGTCGTGCATCGCGCGACGGCGTCATGACCGTGTCGTTCAGCAGGACCTGGATCGCGAGGCCGTCCACCATCGCGCCGAACTCCATCGCGATGTCGTCGGCATCGGCCGCGTCGCTGGGGAACTCGCCCGGTCTGCCGGCCGTAGCGGATCACCTCGGAGATCGACTGGACCCAGCGGCGGTCCAGGTTCTCGCGCTCCTTCGCCATCTGGGGATCCCGCAGGGCGCGGACCCAGATCTCGAGCCAGAGAGCGCCCATTCGTCCAGGAGGGCGTACTCGGGGAGGAGCCCGGGACGGAGAGCTGGATCAGGCGATCCATCCGCTCGCTCGCGGCCGGCATCTTCCGGAGCTCGCGCGACATGCGGAGGTACGACTGGTCGTTCTGCGTAGGTGAGCGCCTCGACGAGGAGCCGATCCGCTCGATCCGAAGTAGTACAGGATCAGACCGGGCGAGACCCGCAGCGGTCCGCGATGTCCTGATCCGCGTCTCCGGCGAGGCCGCGGTCGGTGATGACCTGCGCGGCCGCCTCCACGATCTCCTGGTGGCGATCCTGCTGGGGCTTCGCCCGAGCCTTCGTGCTCATCGATCTCCCTATTGAACGCGGAACAGACACCGGCGCCCATCCGCCGACGTTCTGAGCGGCGGTTCAGCCCAGTCTAGGGGCCCTGACCTGCAAGGCGTCAATCCCGCCCAGTCGGTGCGATCAGGTTGACTGGCGGTTCAAACGCGGGGCATGATACGCGGGTCCCGGCGACCGTCGGGGAAGGGGAACGGCGCGCGCGATGGCGGCCAACACCTACGACGCGATCATCATCGGAGGCGGAGCACAACGGACTCGTGAGCGGTGCGTATTTCGCCCGCGACGACTACGGACGGTCGTCCTGGAGGCACGGAACAAGACCGGGGCGCGGCGGACACGAGCGCACCGTTCGCGGATCACCCCGAGATCAACGTCACCACCTACTCCTACGTGATGTCGCTGATGCCCCCACGATCATCCGCGAGCTCCGGCTGAAGGAGTTCGGCTACGACGTGACACCCTTCGGCCCGTACTTCCAGGCCTATCCGGACGGACGCGCGGTCACCGTCTACCCCGACGAATCGCAGAAGGTCCTACGACTCGATCGCCGAGTTCTCGAAGCGCGACGCGGACACGATGCCGAAGTGGGAGGCTGTGGCTCAAAGGCGTGGCCGACGTGCTCGGTCCGCTGATGCTGCGCGTCCCCCGCACGTCGGCTCGATGCATCCGATGGATCTGCTGTCGACGGTCCAGGTCGCGTGGAAGATGCGCAAGCTCGGCGAGCGAGGCGTCGGCGACGTCACGCGGCTGTTCACGATGAGCGTCACCGATCTGCTCAACGACTGGTTCGAGTCCGATGCCGTCAGGGCATGCTTCGCGGTGAACGGCGCTGATCGGGACGCTGGGCCGGTCCGGACGGCGCTGGCACCGCCTACTGTGATGCTCCATCACTCGATTGGCGACGTCGGCGATGGCCACCTCGGCTCCTGGGGGTTCCAGCAGGGCGGGATGGGCGGCGTCAGCAGCTCGATCCGCGTCGGCCGCCGAGGCGTTCGGGTGCGAGATCCGCACGGGGCCCGCGTGAAGAAGATCGTCGTCCGCAACGGACGCGCCGTCGGCGTCGTCCTCGACGACGGTCAGGAGCTCCGCGCCCCGGTCGTGGTCAGCTGCATCCATCCGCAGATCGCGTTCCTCGACCTGGTCGACCGGCACGAGCTCCTCCGGACTTCGTGTGGGACATCGAGCGCGCGGAAGACGCGGGCGGCGTCGTCAAGATCAACGTCGCGATCAGCGAGCTTCCGGACTTCAAGGCGCAACCCGGCAAGGAGCTCCAGGATCCATCACACGGGCTCGGTCGAGCTGTGCTTCTCCACGGACTACGCGGAGGGAGGCGTTCCAGGACGCGCACATGCACCGGAAGGCGTCGGTGGCGCCGTTCGTCGACGGAACGATCCCGACGACGATGGACAAGAAGCTCGCGCCCGAGGGACGCACGTGTTCTCGATGTTCACGCAGTGGGTCCCCGACGATTGGGTGAAGGAGCCCCACCGGGACGAGCTGGACGCGTACGCGAAGCGGATCTTCGACCTCTACGACGAGCTCGCGCCGAACTTCAAGGACTCGATCATCGACTACCAGGTGATCGGGCCGTACGACATGGAGCAGGAGCTCGGGCTGATCGGCAGGAACATCTTCCACGGGGAGCTCTCGGCGGACCAGCTCTTCCACATGCGTCCGGCGCCCGGCTACGGGGACTACCGGACACCGTTGAAGGGGCTGTACCACGGTTCGTCCGCGACGCACGCCGGCGGCGGCGTGAACGGGATCCCCAGGGTGGCAGGCCTACCGTCAAGCGAAGAAGGACCGCGCCGTCCGCACGAAGTGAGCCCCGAGACTCGGCGAGCGGGATCCGAGAACGAGCCTCGAGCGGATGCTCGAGGCTCGTTCGGTGGCGGTGGTCGGCGCGTCGATCAAGGCAGGCTCGCTCCGGCCATCAGATGATGGCCGAGCTCCGGCGCGGCGGGTTCGACGGCGCGGTCTATCCAGTGAACCCTGGGTACGACGAGGTCGACGGCTACCGGTGCTTCCCGTCGCTGCTCGAGGTCCCCGAAGCCTGTCGACCTCGCGATCCTCGGCGTCGCGAACGCGCGGATCGAAGCGGCGATGGCCGACGCGGCCGCGCTCGGTGCCGGAAGCGTCGTCGACGTTCTCGTCCCTCTACGAGGAACCATCGAACGGGCCGTCGCTCGCCGAGCGGGTCGCGGCGATCGCAGCCGCACGCGGCATGGCCTGTGCGGCGGCAACGGCATGGGATTCGTCAACGTCCCGGGCAAGCTCCGGGCGACCGGGTTCGCGACGCCGGACGACCTGCGGCCCGGGCCGGTCGACCTTCCTGTCGCACAGCGGCTCGGCCTTCGCGGCGCTCGCGTTCAACGACCGGGATCGGGTTCGACCTGCTCGTGTCGAGCGGCCACGGAGGTCGTCACGACGGTCGGACGAGTACCTGCGGTTCGCGCTGGAACGCGGAGTCCACGCGCGTGGTCGCCCTCTTGCTGGAGACCGTTCGGAACCCCGACGGCTTCCGGGCGGCGCTCGCGCGTGCCGCCGAACGCGAGGTGCCGGTGGTGGCGCTCACGGTCGGGCGCACGGATGCGTCGAAGGCGATGGTGACCGCGCACTCGGGCGCGCTCGCCGGCGAGCACGGCGCGTACGAGGCGGTCTTCGACGCGTACGGCGTTGCACGAGGTCCGGTCGCTCGATGAGATGGCCGACGCGATCGAGCTGTTCTCGGCGCCGCGCCGCGTCCACGGCGGTCGGGGATCGCGAGCATCCACGACAGCGGCGGCGGAGCGCGCGCTCTTCGTCGACCTGGCGACCGAGCTGGATGTTCCGATCGCGAGCGTCTCGGACGCGACGCTCGACCGGATCGGTGCCGTGCTGGATCCCGGGCTCGAGGCAGCGAACCCGCTCGATGCCTGGGGACGGGGATCGACGCCGACCGGATCTTCCGGGAGTCGTTCTTGGCCTTCCACGATCGATGACGAGGTTGCCGCGATGGCGCTTCGTCGTCGACCTGACGCGCCAGGGCGAGCCGTACGAAGAGGATACCTCCAGGTCGCGCGCGACGTATGGGCCGCCACCACGAAGCCGTTCTGCGTCCTGTCGAACCTGTCGGCGGCGGTCGCTGCCGACGAGCGCGGATGCTCCGCGACGACGAGGATCCCGGTGTTGGAGGGGACGCCGTCCGGGTTGAGCGCGCTCAAGCATCTCCTGGACGACGCGGACGTGGCGGCAGCGACCGAACCGCGACCGCGTCCGGCCGCTGTTCCCGAGCAGCGTTCGCTCATCGTGGCGATCGCGCCTCGGCACGGCGAACCCGCTCGGTGAGCTCGAAGCCCTTCGCCTGCTCGCCGACTACGGACGTCGACGACGGTCGCCGCGCGGAGCGCCGAGAGCGTATCCGCCGCAGCCGGATGCGGCCGAGGAGGTCGGCTACCCGGTCGCCCTCGAAGACGGCGGCCGCCGGACGTCGCTGCACAAGACCGATGCGGACGGCGTCCGCCTCGATATCTCGGACGCGCTGAAGACCTCGTGACCGCCTGCGAAGATGTCTCGGCTCGTTCTCGGCCCGAGCGTCGCTATCGCCGCGATGGCGCCACAGGGTGTCGAGATGCATCTCGGCATCGTGAACGACCCGATGTTCGAGCCCACTCGTCCTCGTCGCCGCCGGCGGGGTCCGTGGTGGAGGTCCTCCGCGACCGCGCGCTCGGCCTCCCCCGCTGGACGACGCGGCGGCGCTCCGGCTGGATCGATCGCCTGAAGATCCGGCCCATCCTCGACGGCGTGCGCGGCGCGGCGCCGCGTCCGACGTCGCCGCGCCTCGCGCACGCCGTCTCCCGGATGAGCGTCCTCGCCGAGGACCTCGGCGACCTGATCGACGCGATCGACGTCAATCCGGTGATCGTATCGCCGACAGGCTGCGTCGCCGTCGATGCCCTCGTCGTGTCCCGCCGCACGTAGGCGTGCGGGCGCGAGTGTGGCTCATCCCGACGAGCTGACCTCGTAGCGAACGCCGGTCCAGGTCTCCTGGCCGTCGCTGCCCTGGAACCGCTCCATCAGCCGCATCCCGACCTTCTCCATCACGCGGATCGATGGGGTGTTCTCCGCCCCTGCGTACGCGCGGACGATGTCCGCATCGAGGGTCGTGAGCGCGTAATCGACGAGCGCCTTCACCGCCTCGGTCGCGTACCCGCGACTCTGGAACCGCGGGTCGATCGTGTAGCCGACCTCGATCACGCCTGCCTCGCCGTCTGCGGGGCTCAGGCCTACGTCGCCCACGATGCCGCCGTCTCGCGCTTCGACGGTGAACTGCACCCACCCGCCGGGGTCTCCCGGCTTCCGGTCCTCCATCTCCCTCGATCTCGGCGCGTACCCCGTCCGGGTCCGTTGCGGTCCCACCCACTGCATCGCGTGCACCGCGGGGTCGCTCCGGTACGCCGAGATCGTCTCGGCGTCACCCGCGACCGACCGTCGCAAGAGCAGCCGCTCGGTGATGAGCGATCGAAGTCGTCGTCCGCGCGCATCGAGTAGCAAGGCTACCGGCGGTCGACGTCTGGCACCAGCGAGCGGCACCATGCCGTTCGGCGACCCTCCGTACGCGGGGCGGAGACCATCTTCCAGTTCGGCAGCGCCCGGAGACCAGCGTTCCTCGTGTGACCTGCGCCAGGTCATCGGGTGCCGCCGTTCGCGTCTCCGCCCCTCTTCGTTCCCGGGGCGCCGGCGCGATGGGCATACTCCGGCGCATGCGACCGTAGCGCGATCTCCTTCGCCAAGCGCCGTTGATCGACGGCCATAACGACCTCCTGTGGGCGCTCCGCGGGCACGCGACAAGGCGAGGGAGCTCGATCCCGCCGGACCGTGCCCGCAGCTGCACACGATCTGCCGCGGCTGGAAGCCGGCGCCGTCGGCGGGCAGTTCTGGTCCGTGTTCGTTCCTTCGGACCTCCCAGCGGACCGAGCGGTGACGCAGACGTTCGAGCAGATCGACGCCTCTTCGAGCTTGATCCGCCGCAACCCGGAGCGACTCGAGCTCGCGCGCACCACCGATGACGTCGAACGGATCGCCGCGGCCGGGAAGGTCGCGTCGATGCTCGGCGTGGAGGGTGGCCACGCGATCGGCTCCTCGCTCGGGACGCTGCGGATCCTCGCTTCGTTCGGCGCGGGCTACCTGACGCTCACGCACAACGACGACACCGCGTGGGCGGATTCGGCGACCGGCGAACGAGCCCACGGCGGGCTGACGCGCTTCGGCGAGGAGGTGGTCCGCGAGGCTGAACCGATGCGGGATGCTCGTCGACCTCTCGCACACCTCGGAGGACACGATGCGCTCAGCGATCGCCGTCTCCGAAGCGCCGGTGCTGTTCTCGCATTCGAACGCGCGGTCCCTCTGCGACGTGCCGAGGAACGTCCCCGACGACGTCCTCGAGCTCGCCGGACGATCCGGTGCCGTCGGATCCAGGCGACGTTCGTTCCGTGGTTCCTCACCCGTGAGGGCGCGGAGGCGAACGCGGCCGGGTGGGACGAGTTGCATCGCTTGCGGGAGGCGTTCCCCGACGATCGGGAGGCGGTGGAGAAGGCGATGACGGCGTGGTTCCGCGTCCGAGCCCGTCCCGCCGTCAGTCCTGACCGACGTCGTCGATCACATCGACCACATCCGAGACGTCGCGGGTATCGACGCGGTCGGCGTCGGCAGCGATTTCGACGGCGTGGAGGCGATCCCGGAAGGGCTCGAGGACGTCTCGCGCTACCCCGCGTTGTTCGAGGAGCTGCGCGGTCGTGGCTATTCCGGACGAGGATCTCGGCAAGGTCGCTGGGCGCAACGTGCTCCGCGTGCTGCGCGAGGCCGAGCGAGGCCGGCGAGCGGCTGCGGAGCGAACGACCAGCCGTCCACCGCGACGATCGAGCAGTTGGATGGGTGAAGGGTGCGGCGGGCGCTCGCCGGAGCGCCCGCCGCACCGTTGCTACTATGACCTCGAACGTCTCGTAGACCGAGATCGAGGCGCCGCCCTGCAGGACCGGGCGCATCCCTTCGCGAGGCCCACGGCGGCGCGTCGAGCGGAATCGGCTTCCAAGATGGAGTAGCCGCTCGCCGCGGACGCGCCGTCGCCGACCGCGCCGTCACTCGAGATCTTCTTGCTGGACTGGGTGAACGGGTTCCCTGCCGTCGGCGAGCGCCGAGCCGATCTCGTGGAACCAGGAATCCCAGGCCTTCATGACGGTGGCCTGCTCGGCCTCCGTCTCGGGCATGCGGCCACCGCTGTAGAGCAGCAGGTACTTCGCCATGCTCCGTCTCCCTTCCCCGGTCCGCCGTCGGACCGTCAGCACAAGGACGAACGTCCCCGAGCCGTTCCGACAGGGAGAGGGAGGAGCTTCTTCCAGGGTCAGCGCCTGGGGCCGCGCCGCGTCCGCCTCCAGCCACCAGGGTCGAAGCCCGCGGTCGTTCTCATCGACGACGGGTCCTGGCGCGACGAGCTCGTCGATCGCATCCAGGATCGGGGCGTTCCAACCGAACGTCGGCGCCCGCGACGAGCAGGTACGTCGGCTGTCCCCGGCGTCCGCGGGCCGATGATCGCCGAGCGTCAGCACGCCGGGTGCGCGAGCGCGAACGCGCGATCGCCAGGTGCGTCGTCAGATCGCCCGCCGTCCGCGGCCAGCTTCGCGAGCTCCTCCACGAGGTCGAGCTTCGCGCTGTACCTCCGGGCCTGACTCGTCGAACTGCCAGCTCCATCCCTCGACCGCCGACCTTCCCGCCCGCGCGCCTCAGGCGAGCGGTCGAACGCCTCGCGACGGTACCGGCCGGTGAGCCATCCGCGGCCGAGCGGGCTCCAGACGAGGCACACCCATCCCGTAGCGTTGCGCGCGACGGGAGCACGTCGAGCTCGATCCGCCGCACGAAGATCGAGTACGGCGGCTGCTCGGTCCGGAAGCGGGACAGCCCACTGCGCTCGGCGACCCAGCCGCGCTTCCTCGAGCTGCCAGCCGGAGAACGTCGAGGACCCGAAGTACCGGATCTCGCCCGCGCGCTGCAGCATCCGTGAGCGCGCTCAGCGTTTCGTCGATCGCCGTCTGCGGCTTCCGGGCGGTGGATCTGGTAGAGGTCGATGTGGTCGGTGCCGAGGCGTCGCAGCGAGCCTCGACCTCGCGCGTGATCCACAGCGCGAGTTGCCGCTCATCGTTCTGCCCCGGGCCCCATCCGGCCGTGGACCTTCGTCGCCAGGACGACCTCGTCGCGGCGCATCCGCGAGCGCCGTGCCCACGATCTCCGCTCGGACTCACCGGCCGAGTAGACGTCGGCCGTGTCGACGAAGTTGATCCCCGCGTCGAGCGCCTCGTGCACGATCCGGACGCACGCGTCGACGTCGGTGTTCCCGCCACGAGCCGAGCATCATCGCGCGCCGAGGCAGTGCGGGCTGACGCGGACGCCGGTGGTGCCGAGCGTTCGGTATTCCATGGTTCCTCCTGTTGGGTTCCGTCAGGCGGAGAGCCGCTCGGCCAGGTAGCGCAGGCCGAGCGGGTAGCGGTACTCGATGCGCCATGTGCGTCGCGTCGAACAGCTCGAAGGAGACGTCGGTCACGCCGATCCCGTCGAGCGCACGACGGAACGCCTCCGCACCCAGGTCGAGGAAATACTCGTCCTTCTTCCCGGCGTCGATGTAGATCGCGCGCAGCGAGCGCAGGTCGTCGGCATGGTCCGGCGACCATGCGCACCGGGTCCATCTGGAGCCACCGGTCCCAGATCTCGGGGATCAGCTCGCCCGTCGCGAGGTCGAACGGGAGCCGGACGGTGCCGTCGGGATCGGCCGAGTAGCACGCCGCCATGCACCAGTCGTTGAGGAGGGTAGCCGTCGCTCTCCTTCGCGAAGCGCGGGACGGCTGCGGAAGTCCTTCCAGAAGTTCTCGAACGAACCGCTCGTAGTCGTCACGCAGCGTCCGGACGGTCTCGCGGAACTCCGGCAGGTAGCACATCTCGAAGAGCGCATCGCCGGCGTGCGTCGCCAGCCCTCCCCAGAGGTCCGGTCGGAGCATCGGCACGACCATCGGCGCCGTAGCCGCCGCTCGACTTGCCCTGGATCCCGCGGTGCGTCGCGGTCGGCGATCGGTCCGGTATCGCTCGTCGACGAAGGGCACGACCTCGTCGCAGAGGTAGGTCAGGTAGTTGCCGGTCCCCGGCGAATCGAGGAACTGGCTCCCGCCGAGCGAGGTCCAGCAGTCGACCCACACGACGATCACGGGCGGCGCCTCGCCGCGGCGCGAAGAGGTCGTCGGCGAGCTCCGGAAGTTCCGGCGGAACGGGGCCCGGTTCCGCCACATGTCGAGCTGACCGGTCAGTCCCTGGATCGCGTAGACCGAGGCGAACCGGCGTTCGGGTCGTCGTCGTACCCGGCGGGAGCGTACACCCAGAGCGGCCGCTCGGTCGGGTCCCCGAGCGGGTTGCCCTGGAGCGCCTCGCTGGAGATCGTGTGCTCCTCGAACCGACCGTGAAGGTCGAACGACCAGGTTCCACCGTCGCATCCTCCTCACCGATCCTGGACGGATCCGGTCGTCCTTAGGCTACGCGGACGAGCCGGAAGCGGTGAGTTGCCCGCCGGTCGGCCCTCGTCCCGTCACGGCGAACGCGCCGCACCGAGCGGCGAGCGCGCAGCGCCGCTTCCGTTCCGAGGCCGCGTGCGAGCCCGAACCGTGCAGGCCCGCCTGGAAGCTGTCCCCGGCTCCGTACAGGTCGACGATCGGCCCGGGTGGCGTCGCCGGCGCGTACCGGCCGTGTCGCCGTCCGCCGTTTCCCACGAGCCGCCCGCGGATCCTTCGGTCCGCACGACGAGCCTGCGGGGCGGGCGATTACGAGCCCGGGCTCGTATCGCTCCGCGGGAGTCGTTGGCGCTGCCGACGACGGCGTCGAGCCTCGACGCCAGGCGTCGGCGAGCACGCTCAGACGCGTGAGGTCGCGACCAGGACACGCGCCTCGCGGGCCGCCCGCACCGCTCGAACGTCTCCGGCGGTGACGGAAGACGCCGTCGGCGTCTCGCGAGCAGGTGCCACGGCAGCTCGTCCTCGCCGCGGGGTTCGAGCCGGTCGCCGAGCGTGACGATCGTGCGCTCCCGCTGTCGTCGACCATCGTCAACGCCGTCCGGCTGGGCGCGTGTCCGCTCCGCGGCGTGGAGCTCGACGTGGTTGGACCAGATCCGCCCGGACGTCGCCGGCGACGCGGTCGTCTCCCAGCGCCGAGAGGGAAGAGGCACGCGCCGGCGAGCTTGGCGAGCTGGACCGCGGCGCGACCGCGCCACCGCCGCCGGCGCCCTCCCGGGTCTCGATGGCGTGCTCGATCGCGCCGGGCGTTGGGACCCGGTGGACGCGCGCGAACCGGATCCATTCGATGTGGCCGACCACGGCCAACCGCATCGCGGGACCGTAGCAGCCGAACGGTCACGGGTCAGCTGAACAGGAAGCTCTGTATCGTGGAAGGCATGCCGGACAGCTTCGGGAAGCGCCAGCGTGAGAGCGGGAAGGCGAAGAAGGCCGCCGCTCGTGAGGAGCGACGCCTCGCGCGCGCCCAGCGCGACGCCGACCGCGAGGCCGGGCTTGATCGAGAGCCGGGACGCCGATCGAGGCGTCCGAGCCGGCCGCCCTCGGGCTCGAGAACGAGCCCGAGCCGCGTCCGAAGCCCGAGTCGTCCGGACGACGGCCTGACATCCCGACGCTGAACGCCGAAGGGAGGCCTCGCGGCCTCCCTTCGTGCTGTTCCTGTGGTCCCGTTAGCCGGGACGGACATCCGAGGCTTGCGGGCCTTTCTGGCCCTGCGTTACCTCGTAGGTCACCTTCTGCCCCTCGTCGAGGTTCGGAAACCCTCACCCGCGATCGCGCTGAAGTGCACGAACACATCTGCGCTGCCGTCGTCGGGCGTGATGAAAGCCGAAGCCCTTCTCGGAGCTGAACCACTTGACGGTGCCTGTTGCCATGTGCGATCCCTCCTTCCTTCGCCGTCCGGGCCTTGGTGCTTACCCGTCGGGCTCCGGCTGGCGCCGGGAGGGAACCGCCTTGGCGAACCATGATCAATTGCCCTCGCCGCATAGCCTACAGGCAGGTGGCCCCCTGTCGCTCGCACCGTCGTACGCCGTCCGTCGCTTGCCCCGGCCTCCCGCGCTCCGGGCATCATCGGAGGCGGATGGGTGGCATCTTCGGCAGCAGCGGCAAGACGGCGAACCCGGCTGGCACCGTGGGTTCCCTGGTCGGGGCGATCGGGGCCGGCTTCAGCGTCGTCCTGTGGATCTACCACTTCAACCCGGACAGCACGCTGTTGGGCAAGTACTCCCAACAGCTCGCGGCTCGGCAGGACAGATGGCCGACCAGCTCGGATTGCTCGCCATGGTCTTCGGCGGGATCGCGGTCGTGCTCCGGATCGTCGGCGGCCTGGAGGCAGGGGCGGCAGCACGACGGTCATGTCGATCCTGCTCGGGATCGCGGCGCTGTCCTATCCGGTCCTGAACGCCCTCAACCTGGTCAAGCAATACGTGCCGAACCCGATCGGCGGAGGCTGAGCCTCAGAAGGACGACGGGTCGGGAACGGTTCCCGCGGGCCAGGGATAGTTCTCCGGGAACTGATCGAACCGTCCGAAGGTCTTGACGCGAACCCCCGTGACCGAGGGTGGGCGCGGCGGCTTCGTGAAGTCGAAGACATGCTCGAAGTTGTGCGTGTTCGCGATCCGGTCCGGTGAGGTACGGGAGTCCCCAGTTGTCGGCGATGAACCGCAAGCGGCGTCGGAGAACTCCCGGTGACGTCGTCGATCGTCCCGCGCACGGTGTACTGGGCTGATCGTGAGCAACGGGACCCGGAAGCCGAGCCCGACCGGATCGACCGACGACGGGACGGACGTGATCGTAGAACCCGCCCCATTCGTCCCACGTGAGGAAGATCGCGGTCTGCTCCCACGCGTCGCTCTTCATGATCCGCTTCGATCAGATCGCTGATCCAGTTGTGCGTGAAGGCGGAGCTCCCGGCGGATGATCGGAGAGCTCGAACCGCGGGGTGACCCAGGTGACGGCGGGCAGCTTCCCGGCCCGCGCATCGTCGATCACCGTCTCCGACGTCGCGGGTGTGCTCCTGCCACAGGTCGGTGTGGAAGACCTGACCGACCCCGTTGTAGGCGTTCCAGAAGTAGCCGGGCGTGCCCGGCGCGGCGGAGTAGAAGGTCCAGTCCACGCCCCGGCTGGGTGAGCTGCTCTCCCACCGTGCGGAAATCGAAGCAGCTGTCGTGTTTCGCGAGCTGACCGTGCTCGTCGAGCGTGAACACGAAGACGTCGTCCCGACCGCGTCGCATCCCCAGCTCTTGAACTGCTTGCCGCCGTCCATGGGGCTCGGTCTTGATGTTCTCCGGGTTGTCGATCGCACCGCCCGAGGTGCCAGCGATGAAGAAGAAGTGGTTCTGGATACGACGGGCCGTTCGCGGACGAGAAGAAGCGATCGGAGATCGCGTACTCCCGGGCCCAGTGCCAGTAGTTGGGCACCTCGTTCCCTTCGAACTGCGTGTAGGCCCACAGGATCGCCCGTAGGCGGCGTCCCGAACCCGTCCTGCTTGCCGCCGTTCCAGCAGTTGAGCGCCGCGGCCCGGTCGTGCGGCAGGTCACCGGGTAGCCAGTCGGGGCACCGCTTGAGCGGGACCTCGGCTCCGTCAAGCACGCCGATCGTCGTCCCCTCGACCCCCGGGAACCTTCCGAAGAGGTTGTCGAAGCTCCGGTTCTCGAGCATGACGTACACCACGCGCTTGATCGGCCATCTCGTCTGGATCGCGGCGGTGGTGTCCGAGACGTGCGGGACGATCTTGCCGCCCAGTGCACGCGAACAGTGTGCCGCCGGCCACCGCCATCGCGGATCGTTCGAGGAAGCGGCGGCGGGAGATCGGCAGCGGGTGGCTGGCCCGGCGTTCTTCGTCCATCGGGCCGGTATCCTCCCAGAGCCTCGGCCCCGATCCGGAGTCCCGCCCGTGACAAGGATCATCGTTTTCCTGTGTTGTCTGACGCTCCTCGCGCTCACGGCATCGGCGTGCGTCGGCGGCGACGGCACGCCGACCGCAACGATCCCGAGCCCGGTGCCCGCGAGCTCCAAGACGGTCTCATCGGCGCCGCCCACGCGGCCCGCGCTTCCCGCCACGCCTCCACCGACGGTCGGGGCCGTCCAGCGCGACGTGTGAAGGGGGCTGGTCGACGCCGGCGAACGGATCGAGCCTGTGGGACACCCGCTCGCAGGCGATCCGGAAGGCCACGGGCGTCGCCGGGCCACTCGAGGTGGTCGACATGCGAACCTTCGTCGGACCCGAGGGTCGCCACCCAGCGACAAGAACTACCTGATGGATATCCGTCGTTGGTACGTGAAGCTGTATGCCAAGGACGACCTCGCGTTCCAAGGGCGCTTCGTGGTCGAAGATCGGCGGTTCGGGCGTGGATTGGCCGCGGTCGCCCTGTACGACACGAACGGGTTCGTTTCACCCTGATTGGTCGGGTTCCAGTACGACGGCGCCCACGCGAAGGCGTATTCGTACAAGGGACTCCCGGGGACGTGGACGGGGATCGCCTACGACTTCGTCAGGGCGGCCGTGGGTTGACGATCCCCGGCCTGCCGGCGGCGAGCGCAGGCTGCCTCGACGGAACCTGAGGCGTTCGGGCCGCCACTCACGCGGGTTTCGAGGAGGCCGCGGTCCGCCTTCACGATCATCTGACGCGCCGCCGCATCGTCCTTCGAAGAGCTGCGAGTTCAGATCTGATGCCGGCGAGCTCCTTCTGCATCGCCGGCTGCGCAGGACCGTTCGTCGCCCGATCCGTCGGTTGATGGACCCGCGCACGAGGATGCTGGCCAAGATGCTCGCCAAAGCGCCGATGATCCCGACGCCGGCGAACATACGAACACGCCCGTGATCCGTCCTGCCGGTCGTCACGGGATACGTATCTCCGTAGCCGACCGTCGTGATGGTCACGACCGACCACCACAGCGCGTCGCCGCCGGTCGTGATGTTGGCATCCGGAGCCGTGGTCTCGAACTGCAGGACGAGCACGCTGCTCAACGTGAGGCACGATGAAGGCGGCCAACACCGTGATGAACGCCGCGTACTGCCCGCGGTTCGAAGCACGTCGGCTGCGAGCTCGTTCTTCTTCTTGCCTCGAAGCAGCCGGGTGATGCGTGCCAGCCGGCTGATCCGGGCCAGCCGGAGCAAGGCCGTGTACTTGAAGATGCCGAGAGCGGGGATCGAGCCGAGGAGATCGAGCCAGCCGCGCTGGCGAGACGGCGTACTCGCGTTTCGGATGCGACCGCGAGAGGTTCAAGGGCGAAGTCGATCAGGGAAGACGACGCAGCATCGTATGTTGTCGTATTTCGTCAGGAGCGTCGTGGTGGCCTCGTTCAGCGGAAGCAACAGCCCGCCATGATCAGCAGCGAGAGCACCGTCGAGCACCAGGATGAACAGGTCGTAGGCGTTGCTCGTCTTGCGTTCCGTGGCCGTCGGCTGAACCATGCGGTCCTCCTTCAGGTCGGCGTCCGGGACATGATGCCCGCCGCACCCGCGGAACGTGCGCGTTATCGTTGCGACCCACCACGAGGAGGAGGCCCCGATGAGAACGCTGTTCCGAGGCGGTCGCATCTTCGACGGGAGCGGCGCTCCGCTCGCCGACGGGGACCTCGTGATCGAAGATGGACGGATCGTCGCGGTCGGGTCGGGGCTGGACGGCGACGAGGCGATCGAGTGCGATGGGAAGTCGCTCCTCCCGGTCTGTTCGACTGCCACATCCATCTGATGGGCCGGTACGAGGACGATGAGCTCACGGTCGCGCACCGGCCGTTCTCCTACGCGTTCTACCTCGCGCCCGCGAACCTTCGGACCACCCTCGCTCTCGGGATCACCACGGTGCGCGACGCCGGCGGCGCCGACCTCGGGTTGAAGCGCGCGGTCGAGGACGGCGTGATCCCCGGGCCGCGGATGCAGATCGCGGTGACGATGCTCAGCCAGACGGGCGGGCACTAACGATCCGTGGCTCCCGAGCGGAGCGACCTCGGCGGACTGGGGCGTCGGGTACCCGGGGTTCCCGACGGGCCGGTGCGACGGGATCGATGGCGTTCGGACGAAGGTGCGCGAGGTGATCCGAGCAGGAGCGGATGTGATCAAGATCGCGTCCAGCGGCGGGTTCTTCTCGCCGACCGACGATCCCATGCATCCGCACTTCGCGCAGGACGAGCTCGACCAGATCGTGCGGACGGCCGCCGACCTCGAGCGCCCGGTGATGGCGCACGCGCACTCCCCGAGTCCATCAAGCGCGCGGTGCGGGCCGGCGTCCGGTCGATCGAGCACGGGACGTACCTCGATCAGGGGTCGGCCGAGATGATGGTCGAGCGGGGCACGTGGCTCGTCCCGACGCTCACCGCGGGCGACACCACCGAGGAGCTGGCGAACGGACCCGAAGCTCGCGCCGGAGATCCGCGCGAAGTTCGAGGGGCTCGGGCGGCCGGAGTTCGATGCGATGCGGCTGGCGGCCGAGGCCGGCATCAAGGTGGCGATGGGAACCGACTGCCCGGTCGCCCCCTCACGGCTGGAACCTCAACGAGCTCACGCACATGGCGGCGAACGGGTTCACGCCGGCGGAGGCGCTGGTCGCGGCGACCTCGAGCGCCGCGGAGCTCATGGGCCTGCAGGACCAGCTCGGGACGCTCGCTCCCGGCAAGATCGCGGACGTGGTCGTGGTGGACGGGGATCCGTTCGAGTTCGAGAAGCTGAAGGACCGGATCGAGCAGGTCTGGAAGGACGGCGTCCGGGTCGTGTGAACTTCCCGGGCTGCGACGCCCGGCCGTCCCGTCGCGCTAGCCTCCGCCTCCCGTGAGCACGACCCAGCGTGACGTGATCGTGGTGGGGGGCGGGCACAACGGTCTGGCGTGCGCCGCGTACCTCGCCAAGGCGGGGCGCGACGTCCTCGTCCTGGAGCGTCGGGACGTCCTCGGCGGTGCGGCCGTCACCGAGCCGATGTGGGACGGCTACCGGATCTCCTCGGCGGCGTACGTGGTGTCGTTGCTGCCGGAGCGGATCGTCGCCGAGCTCGGATCTGAAGGCCTTCGGCTACCGGGTCTCGATCGTCTCTCCCGACTACTTCGTGCCTGTTCCCCGACGGAACGTCGCTCACGTTCTGGGGCGACCTGCGCCGCGACGTGCGAGAACATCGCGCGACTCAACGAAGCACGACGCCGAGGCCTACGTGGCGTTCGACCGGCTCCTTCGAGCACGTCGCGCGGGCTGCTGCGACGGTTGCTGTTCGTCGTGCCGCCGAACATGCGGATGACCGACGTCCCGAGCTGGGCGCGAACGAGCGCGAAGCTCCGCGGGTGGACCGGCCGGGACATCCACGAGCTGGTTCGGCTTGTTCACGATGAGCGCCGCCGATCTGCTCGACGAGTGGTTCGAGGATCCTCGGGTGAAGGGCGCGCTGGCGACGCAGGCCGTGGTCGGCGCGCTGGGGCGGTCCGATGACGCCGGGGTCCGCGTACGTGCTGATGCACCACTGGATCGGCCAGGTCGACGGCCACTTCGGCGCCTGGGGGTGGGTCGAGGACGGCATGGGCGGCGTGTCCGAGGCGATGCGCTGGGGCGGCGCGCGCGGCGGTGCGGAGATCCGCACCGCCGCGCGCGCCGCCCGGATCGTGGTCGGCACCGCGGGTCGTGCGATCGGCGTCGAGCTCGAGGACGGCTCGGTGCATCAGGCCGCGCAGGTCGTGTCGAGCGCCCATCCGAAGACGACGTATCTGGATCTCGTCGGACGGGAGCATCTCCCGTCCGACGTGATGCACGACGTCGAGCGCATCCGGACCCGCAGCGGCTCGGTGAAGGTCAACGTGGCGTTGTCCGGTCTCCCCGCGTTCCCGGCCTGGGACCAGGAGGGCACGGTGCATGCCGGTCTGACGGCCATCTCGCCGTCCATGGAGTACCTCGAGCGGGCTTTCGACGACGCGAAGTACGGCAAGCCGTCCCAGCATCCCTACGCGGAGCTGGTGTTCCCGACCGCGCGTCCAGCCCGAAGGGCTGCGCGCCGCCCGGCAAGCACGTGATGCTCGCGTTCACGCAGTACCTGCCGTTCGACACGCCGAACACCGCTCGACGCGCGATGCGTGGGCGAAGAAGGTGATCGCGGCCGTCGGCCGAGTACGCGCCTTCGTTGGCGTCGCTGGTGGAGCACGTGGAGGTGCTCACGCCGAAGGATCTGGAGGACCGGTTCGGGCTGCTCGGCGGGAACATCATGCAGGGCGAGATCACGCCGGACCAGCTCTTCTCCTTCCGGCCGATCCCCTTCTACGGCGACTACCGGACGCCGATCCGAAGGCCTCTACCTGTGCGGCGCGGGAACGCACCCCGGCGGAGGGTGATGGGCGTCCCGGGCCGCAATGCCGTCGACCGTGATGCTCAGGGACGCGCCGGCGCGGCCGGATCGATCGATCCGCGCCGGCGTCTGGTCCGTGGGGATGAGCGTGGGCGGCTGGTGGGAGGAGATGTTCGAGCTGCCCGCGTGGCAGGCGGTCCAGCTCGGATGGGAATCGCTCGAGGACGCCGACCACCAGGTCGACCTGATCGTCCGGGCGACCGGGCTGCATCCCGGGATGCGGTCCTGGACGTCCCGTGCGGCACCGGACGGATCGCGAAGCGCCTGGCGGGGCAGGGGTTCGACGTCGTCGGCGTGGACATCACCGACCGGTTCCTCGACGAGGCACGGAGCGCCGGACTCGCGCGTCGAGCGCGCGGACATGCGGCAGAGTGCCGTTCGAGGACGCGTTCGACGTCGCGATCTGCATGTGGGGCTCGTTCGGCTACTTCGACGACGAGGGCAACCTCGCGCAGAGCCCGGGCCGCGTGCAGGGCGTTGAAGCCCGGGGGCCGCTACCTGATCGACACGCTCTGCGCCGAGGCGTCTCCTGCCCGTGTTCCGCGAGCGCGACTGGTTCGAGGCCGCGGAGACGTTCGTCCTCGAACACCGCACGTTCGTGGTGTCGGCACGGGACGGGTCGAAACCGGCTGGACGTTCCTCCGTGGGCGGAGCGACACGAGCAGACGACGTCGATCCGCGTGTACACGCTCGCGGGCTCGACCGGGCTGCTCCGTGAGGCCGGGTTCAGCGCGTTCTCGGCGTTCGACGACGAGCTCGCGCCTGGTTCGATCCTCGGGTCGCGGCGCCTCTGGTTGGTCGCGACGCGTGAAACTGCGGGTCCGCTACGCGACGGTCCACCCGTCGATGGCCACCGCGGTGCCCGATCCAGTCTTCCCGGGCTGACCGAGGACGACGACCCGGACGGTATGAACCCGGTCGGTGAGACCAGCCGACGGTCCTCGCGACGCCGAACGTGGTCGTGGCTGCGGACAGATCGATCCGGCGCTTCAACGTCCCGTCGACCCAGATCTCGGCCCGGCCGAAGCGTGGGGTCCGGTGGCCGTCGTGATCGTCACCGCCGGGCCACGGAACCGGAACGACGCTCGGGCGCCGGCCACCGCTGCTCACGACGTACCTCCCGCCCGCGGCCGACGCGGCGGTCGCCGCGCCCCAGCGAGCTGCCGCGCCGGCCGGGGTGCGCCGCACTCCGTTGACGTCCGCGATCCGCATCGACCCCCGTCCCGAGATGGCGCCCGGATGGCCGGGACCGGGCGCGACGATGCTCACCTGCAGGGTATGGGCTCCGTGGCCCGACCGCGTGAAGGTCCGAGGCACGGCGGCGAACGACGGCCGGTACCGGTCGATGCGTCGTTCGATACGTGCCGTCGATCTCGATCCTGGCGCGACCGAACGTGGGTCCGGCGACCGTCCAGAGCGTGACGGTCGAGACCCGAGAACCCGAGGGTGATCGAGGCCCCGACCTGTCGCTCCATCGATACAGACCCGCCCATCGCCCGGGCGTCGTCGCGGGCTCCCCAAGCGAACGAAGACCCCGATGCCTCCTCCGGGACCTCGGTCGCCGCGCGGAAGCTCGCGGTCGTCTTCGGCAGGGGGTTCGCGGCTCGGTCGACGATCGTCGGCGTCACGCCGTCCGGAGTTCGCCACGACGACGTAGGACTGACCGGCGAGCAGCGGGGACGCGGGACGGGCCGTGCGCTCAGCACGGAGTCCTTCAGAGCAGGACACGGGAGTTCCGTCTGCCCCCGGCACGTGAGCGGCCGTCGCGACGGCGCCCCCACCGGCGGTGCGCAGCGGGACGTTGTCGGTTCCGGAGCCGGCGAACGGGCTCGCTGAACGCGATGTGAACAGCGCCGGTGAGCGCGACGGGGGCGTCGTGATCGCCGCGGACGGGGGCCCCAGATCCATGAACGATGCGGTCACCGATCGGGGCTGATCGAGCGTGACCGTGCAGGCGTTGGCGTCGAGCCCCACGCAATCCCCGCTCCCACGTGTCGAACTCGCTCGCCCCGTCGGGTGTCGCCGTGAGCGAGACGCTCGAACCCGCCAGGAAGACATGGGAGCAGGTGCTCGCGCAGGAGATGCCGGCGGGAGAGGGCTGACGATCCCGCCGCCGGGGCCGGCCGCAGACGCGGACAGCGGGTACCCGAACGTCGCCGTGACGATCTTCTTGCCGAGCGTGGTCACCGAGCAGGTCGGCGAGGATCCAGAGCAGGCCCCACCCACCGGAGGAAGACGGCCCCGGGATCCGGCGTCGCCGTGAGCGTCACGATCGCCGATGGGTCGAACAACGCCGCGCACGATGCGCCGTCACGGCAGGAGAGCCGTCCCGTGACGTCCGTTACCGGAGCCACCGGCGCCCGGCACCGCGGTCAGCCGCGCGATCCGGGCGGTGACCGAGGACCGGTCCCGTCGAACCGGTCACGGTCCGGATCCGATCGCGTAACGCCTGGCAGGCCCGGCTTGTGCGTCCACTGCCAGAAGGTCCAGCCGCGGCCCTGCCACCCGTTCGCGGGAACCGTCGGAGAGGACACGTTCCAATGCGCGAGCCACGGACCGGTACCGTGTGTCGGCGAACCACGTGCTGTTGCCCATGTTGACCGTCAGAAGTTCGGACTCGCGTACAGCATCGGTTTCACGCCCAGGCGGTTCGTCACCCGGATCACCCATGCCTTCACCCACACCACCAGGTCGGGCGGCGCAGGCCACCCGTCTCCTCGATGTCGAGCGCGGGATCGGATCGCCGACGGCAGGGGACGCCACGTCGAGGTAGTGGTCGGCCTCGGCTCGCGCATCGGTGATGTTCGCGTTGGCGCCGCCGCTCGGCGTCGCGCGATGGTAGGCCCCCACGACGATCCGCTTCGGCGCGGGCGCCGTCGACGTTGGTTTGGAACGCTGGGGTCGGTGTAGCGCTGCCCCTTCGTGGCTCGCGCGATCGTGAACCGCATACCGGCGCCCGCCACTTTCGACCAATCGATCGTGTGCTGCCGATAGGAGACGTCGATCCCCGGCAACGTGGGAGCAGCGCCGCGGTCACCGGGGAGAGCACGAGCAGGCTCGCGGCCACGGCGAGCAGGCATGAGGTTCTGGCGATGCGGGCAGTCATCGGCCCACTAGCGTACGCGCCGGATGGCGCCTACGGGCCGAGGTTGTAGCCGAGCCTGCGCGGGAGCTTCGCCACGAAATCGACGAACGGGTTCGGGATCTCTTCGCCGTCGAGCGCCACGTCACGGCGGTGGATCGCGCGGTTCGTCGACCATCGCGCCCGACCGAGCGGATCGGCTCGGGGGAAGCGCCGCGGTTCCAGGTCGACGAGCGGGAGCGCAAGCACGTCGTCGTACTTCGCGAGCGACGCGGTGCGCGCAGGATCCGCCCGCCGAGGTGGGCGGGTCCCGACGCCGTTGCCCGTGAACCCGAGGCCGTAGTGCACGTTGCCGCTCTCGAGCGTGCCGAAGAACGGCAGGTGATCGCCGAGACGTCGATCGGCCCGCCCCACCCGGCCTCGATCGGCACATCGGCGAACGACGGGAACATCCGGTGCAGGTCGTCGACGGCGATCGCGGATCGACGCGTCGTCGTAGCCGAAGCGTGGGTCGATGTGGCGGGCCAGGTCCGGTTGCATGCCGCCGATCCCGAACGCGATGCGACCGTCGGGCGTGGTTCGCGACGTAGTGGATCGCCGAGCGCTCGTCGGACACCCCCAACCCGGTCGTCCAGTTGATCGCGCGCCAGCCGGTCGGGCGCCGGAGCCGTGAGCACGATGTACGAGCCGCGCACCGTGATCGCGTCGCTTGAAGCGGCGCCAGTGCTGCGCCCATGCGTTCACCGCGAGCACGGCGGCGCCCGCGCGAACCGTCCCTCCGCCGGTGTCGGCGATCGCCGGATCGCCGGCGCCGAACCGCGAGACCGTGCGTGCCCTCGTGGATCCGGACGCCGCGCTCCAGGAGGACCGCGGCGCGAGACCTCGCGCCAGCCGGGCGGGATGGACGGTGGCGCCGGCCTTGGTCAGCACGCCGGCGTGGAAGACGGGCGAATCGACCAACGCGCGGACCTCGTCGCGGCGACAGGACGGTGATGATGCTCGGACAGCCCCATCCGGTCGACCGTCATGATCGAGGTCGGCCCACGCGCCCGATCTGCGCCGTCGACGACGCGACCGACAGCGACCCGTCCGCCGCGAACCAGGCGTCGATCTCGTGGTCCGCGCAGAACCGGCCGATGTCGTCGACGCTGTCCTGACCGGCCCTGCAGATGCGCAGCGCCGACGCGTCGCCGAAGCGCTCGGCCAGGAAGTCGAGCTCGCCCCAGAAGGAGTTGACGAAGCCGCCGTTGCGACCGCTCGGGCCGCCGCCGCAGATGTCCTGCTCCAGCAGGACGATGTCGAGCGCCGGGTCCAGCTCCTTCAGGAACCACGCGCGTCCACATCCCCGTGTAGCCGCCGCCGAGGATCACGACGTCGGCCTTCGTGTCGGTGTCGAGCGGCGGGCAGCGGCTCGCCGGCGAACTCCGGCAGCGCGAGCGCCTCGCGGAGCCACCAGCTGCGGCCGGCGTCGGGCGGCAACGCGTGCATGGGGGTCCGGATGCTACAGGCAGTCACGGAACGTCGCCGCGAAGCCGCGTTGGTAACGGTTCCAGCCCTCATCCGACCCGGAGGTTCGATCCGATGCCAGCGGCAGCACGATCGTCCCCGCAGCTGGGAGGTCACCGAGGGACCCGCAGCGCGCGCCGGCCCGCGCGATGCTGCGCGCCGTCGGGTTCTCGCGAGGACGACTTCGACAAGCCGCAGGTCGCGCGTGGCGTCGTCGTGGAACGAGGTCACGCCGTGCAACTACCACCTCGACAAGCTCGCGGCGCTCGCGAAGGAAGGCGTGCGCCAGGGCGGCGCGGTCCCGATCGAGTTCACGACGATCGCGGTCTCCGACGGCATCGCGATGGGCCACGAGGGCATGAAGGCCGTCGCTGATGTAGCCGCGATCTGATCGCCGACTCGGTCGAGCTCGTGATGCACGCCGAGCGGTTCGACGCGCTCGTCGGGATCGCCGGGCTGCGACAAGTCCGAGCCGGGCATGTTGATGGCGATGGCGCGGCTGGACCTGCCGGCCGTCTACCTCTACGGCGGCACGATCCTGCCGGGCACCTACCAGGGCCGCGACATCACGATCCAGGACGTGTTCGAGGCGGTCGGCGCGCACGCGAAGGGCACGATGAGCGACGACGAGCTGCTCGGGCTCGAGCGCGCGGCGTGTCCGACCACCGGGTCGTGCGCCGGCATGTACACGGCGAACACGATGGCCGCGGTCGGCGAGGCGCTCGGCATGTCGCTGCCCGGCTCGGCCAGCCCGCCCGCCGTGCGACTACCGGCGGGAGGTCGCGGCCCGCGAGAGCGGGATCGCGCGTCGCGCAGGTCCTGGAGCTCGACCTGCCGCGCCGCGGCAGATCATGACGAAGGAGGCGTTCGAGAACGCGATCGCGGTCGTGATGGCGGTCGCCGGCTCGACGAACGCGGTGCTGCATCTGCTCGCGATCGCGCGCGAGGCGCACGTGGAGCTGGAGCTGGACGACTTCGACCGCGATCGCGCCGGCGCGTGCCGCACCTGGTCGACGTGCGCCCGGCGGGCCGGTTCGTGATGAGCGATCTCGACCGCGTCGGCGGGGTGCCGGTCGTGATGAAGGAGCTGCTCGACCTCGGGCCTGCTCCACGGCGACGTGCCTGACGGTCACCGGCAAGACGATGGCAGAGAACCTCGCGGCGCCTGGCGCCGCCCGCGCCCGACGGCGACGTCGTGCGTCCGCGCGTCCGACGACCGATCCACCCTGAGGCGGGCACCGCGATCCTCCGCGGCATCCTCGCGCCCGACGGCGCGGTGATGAAGATCGCCGGCGCGGCGTCGCTCGGAGTTCCGGGGGCGCGCGCGCCCGTTCGACTCGGAGAAGGACGGCGTTCGACGCGGTGACGGGCGGGCGCGATCGTGGCCGGGCGACGTCATCGTGATCCGGCTACGAGGGTCCGAAGGGCTCGCCGGGCATGCCGGAGATGCTCGCGGTGACCGCGGCCGTCGCCGGCGCCGGCCTGGGCAAGGACGTCGCCCTCGATCACCGACGGCCGCTTCAGCGGCGCGACGAAGGGCTACAGCGTCGGGCACATCGCGCCCGGAGGCGTTCGTCGGCGGGCCGATCGCGCTGGTGCGCGAGGGCGACCGGATCGTGATCGACGCCGAGCGGCCGCCGCATCGACGCTGGCCGTCGACGACGCCGAGCTGCGAGCGCCGCCGCGCCGCGTGGACGCAGCCCGAGCACCGCAGTACACGCAGGGCGCGCTGGCGAAGTACGCGCGGACGGTCGGCTGGCGCCGACCGCGGGGCGGTGACGTGGTGAGCGCGCCGGCGACGTCGCGTCGCCGGCCGCGCTGCAGTGCCGGATCTGCGGCCAGCAGTACCCGGTGGAGCCGCTCACGATCTGCGAGGAGTGCTTCGGCCCGCTCGAGCCCTCCCACGACCTGCAATCGCTCGACGGCGAGGTCGTTCCGCAAGCACGTGGAGGCCAGGGCCCGCGCAGCCTGTGGCGCTACGAGCCGCTCCTGCCCGGCGGGCCCGGCATCGAGCGGGTCGACCTCGGCGCCGGGTTCACGCCGCTGCGGCGCGCCGACAACCTGGCCGCGCGGCTCGGGCCTCGAGCCGCTCTGGATCAAGGACGACTCGGTCAACCCGTCGAACTCGTTCAAGGACCGCGTGGTCGAGCGTCGCGATCGACGATGGCGCGCGCGTTCGGGTTCGAGGCGATCAGCTGCGCATCGACGGGCAACCTGGCTAACGCGACCGCCGCGCACGCCGCGAAGGCCGGCATGCCCTGCTACGTGTTCGTGCCCGACGACCTCGAGCGCGCGAAGATCCTCGCCACCGAGGCGCTACGGCGCCAAGGTCGTCGCCGTCAAGGGCAACTACGACGACGTGAACCGGCTCTGCAGCCGAGGTCGCCGACGCGCTGCCGTGGGCGTTCGTCAACGTGAACATGCGGCCGTACTACGCGGAGGGATCGAAGTCGCTCGGCTTCGAGGTCGCCGAGCAGCTCGGCTGGCGCCTGCCCGACCACGTCGTGGTGCCGATCGCGATCGGGGCGCTGCTGACGAAGATCCACCGCGCGTTCAGCGAGCTGATCGCGATCGGTGCCGTCGAGGAGAAGCCGTACCGCGTCAGCGGCGCGCCAGCCGGAGGGCTGCCGCCCGGTCGCCCAGGCGTTCCAGGACGGCGCCGAGACGGTGGCAGCCGGTGAAGCCCGACACGATCGCGCGGTCGCTCGCGATCGGGAACCCGGCCGACGGGATGTTCGCGATGCAGGTCAGCCGCGCAGACCGGCGGGCGCGATCGAGTGGTGCACCGAGCGCGAGATCGTGGAGGGCATCCAGCTGCTCGCCTCGACCGAGGGCGTGTTCACCGAGACCGCGGGCGGCGTCACCGATCGCCAACCTGAAGCGCCTCGTCGAGCAGGGCGTGATCAAGCCCCGGACGAGGAGACCGTCGCGTTCATCACCGGCAACGGCTACAAGACCGATCGAGGCCCTCGAGGGCGTCGGTCGAGGCCGACCTACCACGTGGCGCCCGACCTCGACGAGTTCCTCGCCGCGGTCGGCGCCTAGGTTTCGTTTCCCGCATCACGCGGGCTTGCGCTCACGGCCCGGCCGACGCACACTCACGCGAGCCCAGCCCGCGGGCGATCGTTGGCGTCGAGAGGGGACACGTGGGTCGAGGCTCCGCTGGTGCCCGCCGGATGAACCGGCGGTCGTCACGCACCGCCGGCGGCGACCCGTGCGTCCCCGCTCGCGGCGGCTGATCCCTTCCCCGTTCGGATCATGTCCGGATGTCGAAGGGGTGAACGGATGTCCACGCACGAAGACCAGATCGCGAGGGATGCGGCCGATCTCGAGAAGTTCGGCTACCAGCAGGAGTTGAGCAATACGTAACTG
>ERZ1370068.3088-contig-221_pt1 | contig 47921 bp, 54 predicted proteins | sample MGYA00561227_ERZ1370068 | MGnify/ENA primary metagenome ERZ1370068 (study PRJEB38410, sample SAMEA6850437) | metagenome | study: Metagenomic assessment of the ecological functions of the soil: analysis of the soil microbiota associated with the... | reverse complement strand
GGACTTGAGGTTCGGAGCAGCACTCCCGTTGATCCGTTATGATCTGATCCAGTCGATCAGCTTGCTGAAGAAAGGCGTTGCCAGCCGCTGAGTCTATATTATCACAACAGGTAAGGTCTGAGAGAGACGCCAGCTCCCAAACTCCAGCGGATGCCGCCATGCATCCGGCTGATCCATCCGATACCTGATCCCAGAACAATATGAAATATAGTTTCAGCTGATGGTATTGAATCGAGGGGAGGCAGATAACCGGATAAACTGAGTGGCGTTAACAGTCGTGATATCGACCGTGCAGAGGTCGCCGTCGAGCTTCGCCCTCCATGAACTTCGTGACTTCAGGTCTGGCTTGCGCAGTGATCGCCGTTGAGCTTGTTTCGGTCTGAGTTGACGACGATCGCCGGCATACTGGCGGTATTCAATCATCGGGATATGCCACGGGTCGTCTGGTCCAAGTCTCCGGGAGAAAAAGGAGGTCGATGCCGACAGCGCTCGAACTGGGTGGTTCACGCCGCTCGCCGTGGACACCTCCTGATCGCGCCATCGACAAAGGATCGACAAGGTCTCCAATGTCAAATCTTCAAGGCTTGAAATCAGGAGTCTGGCTGATAGTGGCGGTTGATGTCCAGGCTTGCGCCGCCTGGCTGGACGCGTGACCGCGGAACTGATCAGTCAGTTCATCGACCTACGGGGCGGCAACCGTGACACGCTGAACTGGCGCCCGGATCCCGCGGCCCGCTGCATGGATCCCGAGGTCACCTGAGGGGCGACGTGGGCAGGTCTCTCGTCCGACGGCCGGATGCTCGTGGCCAGCCGAAGCGCCCACCGGAGGCTCTGATCCTTCGCAGTGTCAGTCGCCTTGCCGTCGTCGACGCGCGACGTCTCAGGACGGGCGCGAGATTGCCCTTTGCTCTGGCGACTTCTCGTTCGACGCTCTTTCTCCGGATGGGCGCACCCCCACCTCATCCAGCACACGTCCGTGAGCCGACCCTCCAGCGCCACCGCGTCCGCGCCTACAACCTTGTGCAAAAGCAACTCCTCCTGGATGCGATCGTCGATCGCACCGGAAGCCGAACATGCGCGCGCTATCCGCTCGCGCGCACCTCCAGTCGGGGCGGGCATGGGTTTGCACCCTCTACCAGGCGGACGAGCCGCCCGTCCACGCACTTGACTGCCCGTGCACGGCCGCGCCGTCTGCCTTCGACCTCAGCACTCCGGCACGCCGGCCAGATCGTCCCTTCCCAGTCGTACAATCTCGCCTTGCGCCATAATCGGCGGCCGCGTCGCCGTAACGTTGATCCTCAGGGGATGACCAGATGACCCTGAATTCCGGGCACTCAGGACTGAACCACCACAACCACGACGTGGGCAGCCGGCAGGGTTATCAGGCGGTCGGCCTGTGGCGGCCGACCGCCATCCTCCTCCGGCGGCGAAAGCGGCGGAACTAGCCCGAGGCCGAAGCCCGGAGCTGCCGGAGGGCGGTGGGCGCGCCCGCCCGCCTTTCAGCACGGGCTCGAACAGGTCGCCGTGCTGCTCGACCCGCTCGAGCGCCTCGCGGCGATCCCGAAGTCGGCGCGGCGTCACGCTGCTCGGTCAGCTCGTCCCAGCGAAGCGGCGTCGAGACCGGCGCGCCCGGCTTCGGCCGCACCGAGTAGACCGAGGCGATCGTCTTCCCGCGCGCGTTCTGGCGGTGGTCGACGAGCACGCCCTCGCGCTTGCTGCTTCAGCCACTCGGTCGTCACCAGCCCTGGATGCTGCTCCTCGAGCTGCCGCGCGCCACGCAGCTCCGCGAACTCGTAGGTCTGCTCGAACGTCGCTCGGCGCGCGATCGGCGAGCACGTGGATCCCGTCGGCGCCGCTCGTCTTCACGTAGGACTCGAGCTCGAGCCGCTCGAGCTCCTCGCGAATGAGGTGAGCGACGCGAATCGCCAGCGCGAAGCCGTCCGCTCCGGCGGGTCGAGGTCGAAGAGCACGAAGTCCGGGCCGGTCCGGCTTGTCGACGCGCGAGTACCAGGCGTTCATGTCGATGCAGTTCATCTGCACCATCCAGAGCACCGCCGCGGGCGTCGTTGACGAGCGGGAAGTCGACGAGCCGCGACTCGCCCTCGCGCGGCCACGTGCGGAACGGTGCGCGTCGGGATCCACGGCGGCTTGCCCTTCGGCGCCTGCTTGCGGAAGTACGGCTCGCCCGCGAATGCCGTACGGTAAGCGCTTCAGCGTGAACGGCCGGTCGCGCAGGTGCGGGACGATCGCGTCGCCGATCGCGGCGTAGTACTCGGCGAGGTCGCCCTTCGTCACGCCGTCGCCGGGGAAGAGCACGCGGTCCGGATGCGTCACGCGGACGCGACGGCGGCCGACCGTGAGCTCGAGGTCAGCCACGGCGCCTCCAGGTGAGCTCGTGCTTGAGCGGCAAGCTGGTACGGCGTCCCGATGAGCGGCGGCACGCACCGCGCGGGAAGCCCGGCCTCGCTCGGCGACGGAGAGAGCGGCGAGCGGCGCTGGTCGGTCGAGTAGAGCTCGAGGAGCTCGTCAGGCGCCGCCGTGACAACGCCTCTCGTGCGCTCTCGTAGCGCAACGACTCGAAGGGAGAGTCGTCGAACCGGTCGCCCCAGGCATGGCCGGGTTGGCGCTGCGGCCGCGAAGCGCCGTACGGCTCACGGAGCAGCTCCAGCGCAGCTCGCGGGCAGCGGCGGTGCTCGGTCTCCCACCAGTGTCGTCGAGAAGATCGCCAGCCCACCGGCGCGGACGCAGGACGCGGGCGAGCTCGCCGATCGCGCTCGCGGGGTCGAACCAGTGGAACGCTTCGCCGACGAACACGGCGTCGACGCTCTGGTCGTCGCAGCGGGATCGCCTCCGGCGCTGCCACGCGAGCGCCGCGCCGGGCAGCGCGCATCCGCATCGGTCCGGCTCGACGGCGACCACCTCGGCAAAGCGCCGTCCGAGCTCCTCCGTCGAGCGTCGCCCGGTGCCCGCGCCGAGGTCGAGCGATGCGCGCCAGCCGTCGAGCTCCAGCGCTCCTGCGGCTGCGGTCGAGGCGCGGCCGTCGAGTAGTCCGGCCGGACGCGGTGGTACGTCTCCGCGACGTCTGCCGAAGCTGAGGCTCAGCTCAGACAAGACGCGTCCAGTACGCGATCGGTGCGGATCGACCAAGCGGTACTGACATCGGAGACGAGCTCGCGCGAGCCGCTCGGCAAAGGCGCCTCGCGATCGGCGTCCGGGCAGGGCCGCGATCGAGCTGACCGAGAGCATGTTCGCGAGCCACTTGATCGCGCGTGCGTGTCGACTGTCCGCTCGACTTCGGCTTCCTGCAGCGGCTCCGAGCGGCAGCTTTCGCGATCGGCTCGCGCCAGAAGCCGGAGAGCACTTTGCCGATCCCGGGAGCGCCGCCCTTGGCGAAGGCCACCTCGATGAACGCGCTCGACCTCGTCGCCCATCGGCGGCTCGGGATCACCGAAATCCAGCGTTCCAGAAGATCGCGAGCCCGCCCGCGGCCGCAGCACGCGGACGATCTCGCCGACGCGCTCTCCTCGCTCGCGTACCAGTGGAAGGCCTCGGCCGTGAAGACGGCGTCGACCGAGTCGTCGGGCAGCGGGATCGCCTCGGCGGAGCCCCGCGAGAGCCTCCGCCCCGGGAACGACCTCCTCCAGCACTGCCACGCATCGCGCTCGTCCGGCTCGACCGCGATCACACGAGCAAAACCGTGGGACCAGCGTCCCGTGTCAGCTTTCCCGTCCCGGCCGCGAGGTCGATGGCACGGTCGAGTCCGCGCCAAGCCGAGCGTCGCCGACGACTCGATCGATCAGCTCCTCCGGCCACTGCGGCCGCGCCGAGCTCGTACTCACGAGCGCTGTTTCCCGAATGCGTCGGGCGGCGCTTGTAGCCAATGACGGCCACCAAGGCGCCGACTCGGCGGCGCCGCCTAAAGGCTGCGCGAGCTCCGCCGGTGCGGCCGTCTAAACCCGGCTTGCCAGAGCACGCGCGTCGACCTACCCCACGCCGGAAGGCGAAGGACCGCTGTTCCTTCACCATCTCGCGCGCGATCACGAGCCGCTGGATCTGGTTCGTGCCCTCGTAGATCTGCGTGATCTTCGCGTCGCGCATCATCCGCTCGACCGGGTACTCCTGCATGTAGCCGTAGCCGCCGAGGATCTGGACGGCGTCGGTCGTGACCTCCATCGCGACGTCGGTGCAGTAGAGCTTCGCCATCGCCGAGATCTTCGTCAGCTCCGAGCCGTCGGCGCCCTCGTCGATCAGCTGGCCGCAGCTGGTAGAGGAGCCCGCGCGCCGCCTCGCACTTCGTCTCCATGTCGGCGAGCATCGCGGCGATCAGCTGGTGCTGCGGCGATCGGCTTGCCCATCGTCTCGCGCGATCTTCGCGTACTCGAGCGCGTAGTCGGTCGCGCCCTGCGCGAGCCCGAGGCCCTGCGCGCCGATCCCCGGCCGCGAGCGGTCGAGGATCCGCATCGCGATCCGGAAGCCCTCGCCCTCCTCGCCGAGCAGGTTGTCGGCCGGGATGCGGCAGTCGTTGAAGAAGAGCTCGCCGGTCGTCGAGCCCTTGATCCCCATCTTCGGCTCGATCCGGCCGACCTCGAAACCCGGCGCGTCCGCCTCGACGACGAACGCCGAGATGCCCGTCGTGGCCCGCGTCCGGGTCGGTCTTGGCGAACACGATGTAGAGGCCCGCGACGCCGGCGTTCGTGATGAAGCGCTTGCGAGCCGTTGAGCACGTACTCGCCGCCGTCGCGGCGCGCCTCGGTGCGCATCGCGGCCGAGTCGGAGCCCGAGCCCGGCCTCGGTGAGCGCGTACGCGGCGCAGCCACTCGCCGGACGCGAGCCTCGGCAGGAAGCGCCGCTTCTGCTCGTCCGTTGCCGGCGAGCTTGATCCCCAGCGAGCCGAGCTCCTGCACGGCGAGGATCAGCCCGCTCGTCGCGCAGACCTTCGAGACCTCCTCGATCGCGACGAGCGTCATCAGCGCGCTTGCGCCGGCGCCGCCGTACTCCTCGTCGAACATGATCCCGAAGAGGTCGTGCTCGCGGAAGAGCTCGACCACGTCCCACGGGAACTCGGCGCTCTTGTCGATCTCGGCCGCCCGCGGCGCGATCCGCTCGCGGGAGAGCGCGCGAATCAGGTCGCGGATCTCCCGCTGATCCTCGTTCAGCACCTCATGGGACACGGCGCGATTGTAGGCACTCCGGAGGCTTAACCCAGGCAGCCCGGCGGCCGATAAAGGAATTGCTGTGGCCTTCAACCTTCCTCTTGTCTTGATCCCGCTGCCGGCCGCTCGTCGATCGGGCTGCTGCAGGCTGTCGGCGCGTTCTAGCCTAGCGTACTCGAACGTCGACTCGTACGCGCAGACCCCGCGGTACTCGAACGCGAGCGGGCCAGTCTTGGCGCTCAGCTGGTCGACGACGAGCTCGCGGTCCCGGTCCGCTCGTGGCCGGGATCACGCAGGTGATCGTCTCCGGCCCTGCGTACGGTCGCGAGACCCGGACGCTCACCGACTCACCGGCCCGAAACCAGCCGCGGCCCGGCGTGTGGTCGATCTCGATCCGCGCCGGCTCGACCCCGAGCGGATCGCTCGGCTTCCAGGCCCAGGGAAAGTGCTCGAGCACCGCACCGCCGAGCGCACCGGAAAGATCCGACCGAGCGCTTCGCGCTGTCCGGATCGCCGCGCTCGTCCACGAAGAGCGCGAACGTCCACGGCGAGCCCTCCACGTCGTCGCTATAGCGCGTCGCGAGCACGACGCCCAACCCGGCAAGGTCGATCCCGTCGGCTTCGCCATTCTCAATCGACCAGGAGAGCGCACCGTCGCAGATTCCGTGCGTCGAGCGCCCGCCGGCCGCCCGTCGATCCGCCGGCAGGGACAGGGCGCATCGCAGTTGCACGACTCGAGGTACGTGCCGCGGATCCGATAGCGGCACTACGCGCCCATGTGCATTTCGGGCGCGCCGTGGTCGGGCACGTGTAGCCGGGCACGGTGCCGGGAGACACCGCGACCCAAACGCCGAGCGCGATGAAAGCGGTGGCGAAGAGAGCAGCTCGAGCCGATCTCCGAACGGCAGCACCTTCTGCATGAAGATCATCGCCGCAATCACGGCCGTCCACGTCAGGCTCATGACTCCGAGCGCGAAAAGCGCCACCATCAGCCCCCAGCAGCAGCCGACGCAGTAGATCCCGTGCTCGACACCCATTCGCATGGCACCCGCTTGGCCCTCACGCCATCCGCCGAGGACGAAATGGAGGGCCCGCGGCAGTGGCGCAGGCAGACCTCCTTGAGCGGAGTCAGCTCGTACAGCCCCGCGAAGACGAGAGCGGCACCGGCGACGTAGCGTCCGCCGCGGTTCCAGCCGAGAAAGTTCGGCGCGGCCTCCTTGGCGACTCGAAAGACAGCGTAGGCCACGAGCCCGTAGGCCGTCCACGCGACCAGGTACCCCGCGACGAAGACCCACGGGCGCGGCGCCGAGGCTACCCTCGGCGAGCGCGTTCCCGGTTGACCCGGCTGAAGACGAGAACCATCGGCGCGACCGACGGCGAGCATCATCGCCGCCATCATCGTCACCCAGATTCCGAGGTACCACCCGAGGCCGCCGAGAGTCCGTTCCGGGCCCGGCGTCCATCCTGCGCATGCGCTGGTAGGTGACGATCCAGCCGACGAGGGCGGCGCCGAGCAGCGCCCCGAGACGGCGACCCGGCTCGGCAAGGACAAGCGCTACCCGCTTCGACGACCGTCGGCGTGTACTTCTCCTCGAACGCGTTGCCGTGGCGCACGTACGCCATTGAGCTGTGGCTGTTTATGTTCGAGAACTCGACGTCGCCCTTCGAGACGAGCTTGGTCGCCACGGCCGTCTCGGCCTTCCTCGCTCTCGCCCGTGTACTCGAACCCGCCGGAGATCCGGACGACGACGCGGTACGGGTCCGGGGTCGATCCCGCGCATGGTGTCGCTCTCCGTCTCGAGAATGTCACCGGCCTTGACTCGACCGGTGCGCGACTCGAGGTCGAACTCGAACTCGAAGGGCACGAACTGCGGCTCGTTCACGTTCGGGCAGACTGCCGCGACGATTTCGAAGAACGTGTCGCCTTGCTGGCCGCTGAGGATCTGCAGAAGCGCGTCGCGCTGGCGCTCGTCGGCCCGCTCGTCGATGATCGGGACGACTCACCGTTGCCCTCGTGCATCGCGCCGGGCCACCTGACGGTTCCGGCCCAGTGCAGGCCGGTCAGGTCGACGTCGCCGAAGTTGCCTTGGTCGATCCTCATTGCCACCGCGCCTTCGCAGTGATCGTGCGTCGGAAACTGGTTGAAGTCGCACGGACACCCCGGGTCGCAGTTGCAGTTCTTGAACCAGGGGCCTTCCATGTACCAGTCGGTCGCCATGCACGCCTCCTTTGCCCTGCCGTTGAGGGCCAGATGATCATTGGCACCGGCGGTCCGGTCAGCAGTCGGCATACGCTTCGCCGCAGTGATTCTCGAGAACGGCGTCGTCCGGACGATGGAGCCGTCGCTGCCGACGGCCCGCGGACTCGCGATCGCCGGCGAGTGGATCGCCGGCGGGGTTGGCACGCATGAAACCGCGCTCGCGAGCCCGGAGCGCATCGACCTCGGCGGCCGATGCGTGCTACCCGGATTCACGGACTCGCACGTGCACTTCCCGACCTGGGCCGTGGCCCAGCGCGAGGTTCGCCTCGAGGACACCAGGACGCTCGACGAGGCGCTGGCACGCGTTCGCGCCGCGCTCGCGATCGTCCGCCCGGGAACCTGGCTGCTCGGCCGCGGCTGGCGGAGCGGCGACTGGCAGCCGTCGGTCGAGCCGACGAAGGAGCTCGCTCGACGAGATCGCCGGCGAGACTCCGGTCGCGCTGATGGCCCGCGACTCCCACTCGGTCTGGCTCAACTCCGCGGCGCTCGCCCGCGCGAACGGCGACCTCGAGGTGCCGGGCGGCGTCGTCGAGCTGGACGAGCAGCGGCGAGCCGACCGGCGTCCTGCGCGAGGAGTCCTGCGTGGCACTTCCGGGACGCGTACATCGAGACCGCCGACGACGAGTACGTGGAGGCGATGCGCGCGGCGATCAAGCTGGCCAACGCGCGCGGGGTCACCGCCGTCCACGACAAGGACGGCTGGCTGGGCGCGTTGCGCGTTCTGGCAGCGCCTCGAGTCGAAGGCGCGCTCACCCTGCGCGTCTGGCAGTCGCTGCCGGCACGAGCAGGCAGACGAGCTCGCCGCGCTCGGGATCGCGAGTGGCTTCGGCGACCCGCGGCTCAAGCTCGGCTACCTGAAGGTCTTCATGGACGGGACGCTCGGCTCCCAGACCGCGCGCCTGCTCGACGGCTCCGGCGTCGAGATCACGAGCCGCGAGGAGCTTTCGAGCCTGATCCGCGCGGCTTCGAGGCAGGCTTCCCGGTCGCTGTGCACGCGATCGGCGATCAGGCGAACCGCGACGCGCCTCGACGCCTTCGAGGAGACCCGCGGCGACTGGCAGCCGCTCGGCCTGCGCCAGCGTGATCGAGCACGCGCAGCTGCTTGGCGCCCGAGGACGTCGACCGCTTCGCGCAACTCGGGATCGCGGCCTCGGTGCAGTTCTCGCACGCGCCCTCCGACCGCGACCTCGCGGACAGGCTCTGGGCGGGCAAGACGGAGAACGCGTACGCATTTCGGTCGCTCTGGAACTCGGGCGCGCTCGTCGCCAACGGCTCCGGACGCGCCGATCGAGGAGCTCGATCCGCTCGCCGGCATCTGCGCGGGAGTCCTGCGCACGCTCGACGAGCGGCCCGCATGGCACCCCGAACAGGCGCTGACCGTCGAGGAGGCGCTGCAGGCCTCGACCGTCAATCCGGCCTGGCTCGCAGGCGATGAGAGGCGCCGCGGCAAGCTTGCTTCCCGGCTACCGCGCCGACCTCGTTGTCCTCGACCGCGATCCGCTGGCTTCGCCGCCCGGCGAGCTGCCCGAGGTGCAGGTCGTCGCGACAATGCTCGCCGGGGCCTGGGTACACAACCCGCCCCCTTGGGACTGACCCGGGTTCTTCGGGTCTGTCCCTACAACCGTCCGAACTGTGTGTCCGCTTTTAGGGACAGTCCCCCTTCGGGGACAGTCCCTGCGTGCGAACGTTTGGTGTTCGTAAGACAAGCCAACAACGCCCCCGCGGCCGCGTCGTAATCGGTACGCCCGGAGAACTCCTCCCCTCAATCCTGTCTCGGGCGAGTTTTTCTCTCGAAAGCCCAAGGGCCGGCTGTCGAGGCCGGCCCGATGGGCTTCTCGTTCACCAGTTCTTAGCCCACCCTAAGGAACAAAGCGGTTAGATATAGGCTTGGCCACGACAGCGTCGACCCCACGGACCGGCGTGAGCCCCGAACTGCTCCTCAACCGGGAGCTTTCTGTGGCTCGCCTGGAATTCGCGCGTCCTGGCTCTGGCTGCCGACACGTCGCTCCCGCTGCTCGAGCGGACGCGCTTCCTGCTCGATCTTCTCGCGTAACCTCGATGAGTTCTTCATGGTCCGCGTCGCCGGCCTGCGTGGACCAGATCGAGGCGGGCGTCCCGGTCACCTCTCCCGACGCCCGCCGGCCACAGGAGACGCTGCGCGAAGTCCGGGAACGCGTGCTCCAGCTTCAGCCCGCCAGTCGAAACTCTGGAAGCGGGAGCTGAGCGTTGCCCTCGAGGAGGCGGGCATCATCGTTGGGCAGGTCGAGGACTGCACGAAGACCGAGCTGGAAGAGCTCGCCGAGCGGTTCGAGCACGAGGTGTTCCCGGTCCTGACGCCGCTCGCCGTCGGGCCCGGCCAGCCGTTCCCGTACATCTCCGGCCTTTCGCTTTCGCTCGGCCTCTTCGTCCGCGATCCGGACAGCGGCGAGGAACGGTTCGCGCGGGTCAAGGTGCCCGAGCTCCTGCCGCGCTTCATGGCGATCGGCGAGCGCGACTCTTCCTGCCGCTCGAGCGCGTGATCCGCCACTTCCTCGGACGGCTCTTCCCGAAGATGGAGATCCTCGAGTGCTGCATCTTCCGGTGTCACGCGCGACGCCGACTTCGAGGCTCTCGGACGAGGCGGACGACCTGCTGCGAAGCCGTCGAGCGCGAGCTGCGCCGCGCGGCGCTTCGGCGACGTCGTCACGGGTCGAGATCACGGGCTCGGCTTCCACCCGGATGCTCGACCGCCTGAAGCGAGGTCTCGCCGTCGGGGACGACCAGGTCTACTCCGTGCACGGGCTGCTCGATCTCGAGACGCTGTTCGGGTTCGTCGGTCTCGACCGCCCCGACCTCAAGGAACGAGCCGTGGTTCCCCGTTACGCATCCGCGTTTCGCCAACGTGACTTCGCCCGGACGAGTTCTTCGCCGAAGTGGCGAGGGCGACGTCCTCGTCCACCAGCCCTACCACGCATTCGCGACGAGCTTCGAGGCGTTCGTCAGCGCTGCGGCGTCCGACGACGACAGCGTCGTCGCACTGAAGACGACCGTGTACCGCACGAGCGACGACTCGCCGCTCGTTCCGGCGTTGATCGAAGCCGCCGAGAGCGGCAAGCAGAGCCGTCTGCCTCGTCGAGCTGAAGGCTCGCTTCGACGAGCGCCGGAACATCGAGCTGGGCCCGCGCGCTCGAGCAGGCGGGCGTCCACGTCGTCTACGGGTTCCCGAACCTGAAGATCCACGCGAAGACGACGCTCGTCGTGCGCCGCGAGGGCGGCGAGCTGCGCCGCTACGTCCACGTCGGCACCGGCAACTACCACGCGACGACCGCGCGCTCGTACGAGGACTTCGGCCTCGTTCACGCGCCGATCCCGAGCATCGCCGCCGACGTTGCCGACCTGTTCAACCTACCTGACCGGCTTCGGCCGGCCGGCGCGGTTCCGCAAGCTCCTGGTCGCGCCGTTCGATCTGCGCGCAGCGGCTGGTCGAGAAGATCCGGGCCGCCGCGACCGCAGCCGCAGCCGGCGACAAGGCGCGCATCCGCATCAAGGTCAACAACCTGACCGACGCGACGATCATCGACGAGCTCTACGCGGCCTCGGCGGAAGGCGTCGAGGTCGCGATCCTCGCGCGGAGCATCTGCACACTGCGCCCCGGGGTCGAAGGCGCTCAGCGAGAACATCCGCGTCGTCAGCGTCGCTCGGGCGCTTCCTCGAGCACAGCCGCGTCTTTGCCTTCGAAGCAGGCGACGTTGCGAGCTCACTACCTCGGCAGCGCCGATCTGATGCCGCGCAACCTCGACTACCGGATCGAGGCGGTCGTGCCAATCGAGGACCCACGCGCCCAGCAGGAGCTGACGCGGGCTCTCGACACGATGGTGTCTTCAAACGTGCACGCCTGGGAACTGAAGGCTGACGGCGAGTGGCAACGGATGACGCGCAAAGAAAGGCGAGCGGGCGCGCGAGACGCAAACGCTCCCTCATCCGAAGCGTCAGAGCACGGCAGCCGCGACGGCCGAGCAAGCGCACCGCCTAGTCGCCCGGATCACGGGGGCGCTCAGGGCGACCGCCGACCCGCCGAGCAGAATGCGGCGGATGAGGGTCGCCGTCGTCGACGTTGGCGCGAACACGTTGCGCCTGCTCGTCGCCGAAACCGATGCTCGAGGCGGCTTTGTGCCAATCCGGGAGGAGCGGCGCCGCACGCGGCTCGGCGAAGACGTCGAGCGTCGGGGCCGGCTGACCGAGGAGAAGATCGAGCGCTCCGCCGAAGCCGCGCGCAGGAAGTCCGCCGCGCGCGGAAGCTCGGCGCGATGCGGATCGAGGATTGTGGTCACCTCACCGTGGCGAAGCGCCGAGAACGGGCGAGAGCTGATCGTCACTCTCAGAACGGGCAACCGGACTCCGCGTCCAGCCCCTCAGCGAGGAGGATGAGGCAGAGCTCGGCTTCGTCGGCGCGCTTTCGCGAACGCAGGTCGACGCGGAGCCGGTCGCCGTCTGCGACGTCGGCGGCGGCTCGACGCAAATCGCCGTCGGCACGACGAGCACGCCGTCCTGGCTGCGGTCGGTGCCGCTCGGCTCGCTCAGGCTAACGGAGCGCTGCCTGGTCTCGGATCCTCCAACCCGCTTGGAGCTCGCAACGGCGCGCACCGAGGTCGCTGACGCCTTCAGCGAGCTGACGCCGCCTCTGCCGGCCGTTGCGCTCGCAACGGGCGGGACCGCGCGAGCGCTGCGCCGTCACGGGCTCCGCCGGCTCGGCGAAATGCACTCGAGTCGGCGATCGAGAGCTCACCGCCCTTTCGATCGTCGCTCGGGCGAAGCGAGGTGAAAGGTCGACCTCGAGCGAGCACGCACGCTTCCGGCCGGCACGCGATCATCCTCGCTGAGCTGCAGCGCGTGCTCCAGGTTCCGCTCGGGGTGGCGGACGGCGGCGTGCGCGAAGGCGTGTGCACGCGGCTGCTCGAGGCCGAGGCCAAGACGGCCTGAGCCAGCGCGTTAGGCCGGAGGCGGCAGGTACTCGAGCACGGCGGGCTCGCCGGCCCGCAGCTCGACGATCCGCGTCGAGCCCTTCTGGCCGGACTCGCCGAACAGATTCTCGAGGACGTCGCCCTGGGTGCAGAGGACAGCGTCGTCGCCGAGCTCGCGCGCAGGAGCGCCAGCGTCTCTTCGCGGGAAGCGCCTTCATCGAGCTCCGCGCCGCTCCTCGATCGGCAGGCCTCGCTGCTCGCTCAGCGGCTCGACGGTCTGCATGCAGCGAAGGTAGGAGCCGGAGGCGATCAGTGCGATCTCGAACCGCGCCAAGAGGCCGGGCAGTCCGGCCGCCTGGCGGCGACGCTTTCTCGTCGAGCGGCCGCAGCCGGTCGTCGCCCTCCCATTCGCTCGCGTGGCCCGCACGGGCATGTCGGACGACGAGCAGCGGCACTGCGCCTCAGCGCCAGGCTTTACGGCCGGCGCGCCGGAGCTGCCTGAGCGTCTGCGGAGCCTCGGCCCTCGCGCGGAGCATCCGCTCCCGCTGGCGTTCGATCAGCCGGCCGGCAACGAGCGCGAGTTGCGGGTTGCTCTCGGAAAGCACGAGCTCCCGGAGGCGCTCGTCGGCGACGACGGCGTCCTGGTGCTCGCCGAGCACGTCCTGGACTCTCTTGGCAAGCGTGACGAAGCGGCTGGCCCTCTTCCCGACGGACGACTCGGCCAGCTCCCCGGCGTAACGTGCGCGCTTGCCCCGGATGCGGATCCCGTGAAGCTCTGCGTCGCTCGGTTCGGCCCCCAGCACCTTGATCGCCCGCTCGAGCTTCCTGAACTCCTTGCCTGCGAGCTTTCGCACCGAGCGGCGTACTCCGTTCCAGCGCGGCGCCTCGCCGGCGACCTCGATCCGCCCCAGCAGCTCGAGGTAGCGCGGACTGGACATCGCTTCCAGCATCTCGGCGCGGGCGGCCTCGCGCTCCCGCTCGATGGCCTCGACGATGAGACCAAGCGCAGCCGTGTCCGAAGAAGGCAGCGTCTCAGCCTGTGCGCGAATAGTGAATCAGAAGCACGTCGCGGTCGCGCACGGCGCCGGAGCGCCCCGCCTAGCCACTTGAGCTCGGCCCGCAGCTCGTCTGTCCACTCGCGGTCGAGGATCGAACGCGACACGCGCAGGAAAGCGCGCAGCCGGCGGACTGCGACGCGCAGCTTGTGCAGCGATTCGGGATCGCTTCCAAGCCTCGTGCCTCGGATCGTGGCCGAGGATCTCGTCGTACTGCCGGCGGATCATCGTCTCGCAGGTGCGGCAAGGCCAGAAGACTCGTCCTCGGGTGCCTCCATCCGCGTTCTCTGACCCGTCGGCGGAGGACAACCCGCGCGCGGGCAAAGCGGCCGTCGGGCGTGTCGTCGGAGTACCTCTGACGTATAAAACGCTGCTCACGCCGCGATCGTAAACGAGGTGGCTTCGGCCGCGAACCGCGAGCTGCATCCAGCCTTTTACCACTCGTTCACCATTCGGAAGCCCACCGGATGACGCGTTGCAGCCGACACTTCGATCTGATGCGCTTCTCGATCGTCGCCCACCGCGCCAGCGAAACGAAACATCGGGCTCATCACCCGACGGTGGCGGCATTTCGAGCCGCTCCTGCTGACGCCGCGCGAGGCGCTCAGGACGCTGGCGGCGGGCGACGCGGCGCTCGGCCGTCTGGACATCCGGCAGGGGCTCGACGGAATCGAGGACGGCCTCTGGGCTCTCTCCGAGCTCTCGGCCGCGGGCGTTCGGGTGCTGAACCCGCCGGCGGCCCTGATCTCAGCGCACGACAAGCTCGTCACCGCCCGTGCGCTCCGCCGCGCCGGTGCTGCCGCATCCCGAGACGAGGCCGCTTACCGCCTGGGAAGAACCGCCGGACTGCAGCTCCTTCCCGCTCGTCGTCAAGCCACGCTTTGGCAGCTGGGGGCGTGATGTCAGCCTCTCGCCGCGATCGCGGCGAGCTCGAGCGCTGCCTCGAGCACCTGTCACACAAACGGTGGTTCCGTTCTCACGGCGGGCTCATTCAGGAATTGATTCCGCCGCTCGGCCACGACCTGCGCCTGGTCGTCGCCGGCGGCACGGTCGTCAGAGCGGTCAAACGCGTCGCGCCGCCGGGCGAGTGGCGGACAAACGTCGCGCTCGGCGCGGTCGGGACCCGGTCGAACCGCCGCCAATCGCCTGCGAGCTTGCGGTCGCAGCCGCGTCCGGCCCGTCGGAGGCGACCTCGTCGGCGTCGACCTGCTCCCGCTAGGCCCCGGCCGCTACGTCGTGCTCGAGATCAACGCGCGCCGTCGATTTCAGCCCGGAGTACTCGCTCGACCAGGACGTCTTCGAGGGAGTCGTCAATGCGCTTGTCCGGCGCGTAAGCACGAGCCCGAACTCGCTGCCGCCGCCCGAGTCGGCCGCGGCGGCGGCCTAGCGATTGAGGCTAGGGAACCGGCTTGATGAGATGCATCCGTGAACTCGCGGAATTCGCCGGTCACGAGATAGGCGGTCTGCTCGCCGATGTCGACGGCGTGGTCGCCGATCCGTTCGAGGCAGCGCGAGACGATGATCATCCGCAGGCCCCACTCGCGCTTCGACTCGTCATCGGCGAAGTCGAGAACGCGTTCGACGGCGCGGCGGTTTGCCCGATCGATCAGCTCGTCGAGGTCGACGAGCGAGAGGCGCCTTCGAGATCCGGCGCTGGAACGAGTCGAGCGCCACACGGATCATCTGCTCGGCGCGCTGGCCCATTTCCTCGAACGCCTGGACAAGACCGTCGTCCTGCTCGACGTCGGAGGCGAGCTTGGTCAGCTTGGCGATCGTGACGCAGTAGTCGCCCATTCGCTCGAGATGCAGGTTCGCGTGCAGCATCGCGAGGACGAGTCTCAGGTCGACCGCGACGGGCGTCTGCCGCGCAAGCAGCGACTGGATCCCCTCCTGGATCAGAAGTAGCGCCGGTCGATCTCGTCGTCGAACGCAATCACCTCGTCGGCGAGCTCCGAATCGGCCTGCTCGACCGCGTTGACCGCGGCCCGTAGAGCGCGCAGGACGTAGTCGCCCTCTTCCTGGAGCGCCGCTTCGACCCTGCTCCAGCTCGTCCTGGAATGTGACTCTCATCTGCTCAGCCATCAAGCAACCTTACCCGCGCCTCTTTTGCGAAAACAGGCCGTCGCCTAGCCAAACCGACCTGTCACATAACCCTCTGTTCGCTTGTCGGAGGGTTGCGTGAAGATCTTGGGCGTCTCGTCGTACTCGACGAGAACGCCGTGGCCGCCGCTCTCGGTTCGCTCGAGCGTGAAGAACGCCGTCATGTCAGCGACGCGAGCCGCCTGCTGCATGTTGTGGGTGACGATCACGAGCGTGTACTCGTTCTTCAGCTCGTGCATCAGGTCCTCGATCTTCGAGGTCGCGATCGGATCGAGCGCGGAGGCGGGCTCGTCGAGCAGGACGACGTCAGGCTCGACCGCGATCGCGCGCGCGATGCAGAGACGCTGCTGCTGGCCGCCGGAGAGCCCGAAGGCGCCCTTCTTGAGCCGGTCGCTGACCTCGTCCCAGAGAGAGCCGCCTGCGTTAGCGCGCGCTCGACGCGGCTGTCGAGATCGTCCTTCATCCCGAGGACGCGCAGGCCCCAGGCGACGTTGTCGTAGATCGACTTCGGGAACGGATTCGGCTTCTGGAAGACCATCCCGATCCGCCGCGCGCACCTCGACCGGGTCGACCCCGTCGCCGTAGATGTTCTGGCCGTGGTAGAGGACCTCTCCTTCGATCTTGGCCGACGGCACCAGGTCGTTCATCCGGTTCAGCGAGCGCAGGAACGTGCTCTTCCCGCAGCCTGACGGCCCGATAATCGCCGTGACCAGATTGCGGTAGATCGAGAGGTCGACGTCCGAGACGGCGGGCGCCTTCCCGTAGCTGACCGTCAACGCCCGTGTCTCGAACACGATGTCCCGGTCTGAAGCGCTCCGCGGCGCCTCGCGAGGCTGAGCGATCTCGATCGGCGCCACTACGTTCATCGTATCCGCCTCCATGGTCAGCCCTCCAGCCTCTTTCGGTATCGGGCGAGCAGCAGGCGGCGCAGACAGGCTCGTCACGAGGACAAAGCAGATCAACACGAATCCGAGCGCCCAGGCGCGGGCGTGATCGGCGGGATCGGGCGACTCCGAAAGCACGAAGATGTCGTAGGGGATCGAGAGCACCGGCTGCCGCGGGTCCCACGTGACGGCGTTCGCGGCGATCGACGTCGTGAAGAGGAGGGGAGCGGTCTCCCCGGCGGCGCGCGCAACCGCCAGCACGGTGCCCGTCAGGATCCCGCCGAGACTGGTGGGCAAAACGACGCCGAGGACGGTGCGCCAACGGCTGGCGCCGAGCGCGAGCGCCCCTTCGCGCAGAGTGCCCGGGACGAGCGCGAGCACCTCCTGCGTCGCGCGGGCGATAAGCGGCAGCATGATGATCGCGAGCGCGAAGGAAGCCTTTCCAGGCGGCCTGCCCGCTTCCGATCACGAGCAAGCCGTAGACGAAGATGCCGATGATGATCGAAGGCAGGCCGTTCAGCACGTCGAGGACGAGCCTGACGAGGTCGCCCACCCGGGGCGGGGCAAACTCGCTCACGTACAGGGCGATCAGAATGCCGACCGGAACCGCCATCGCCGTCGCCAGCGCCACGATCACGATACTGCCGACGAGGGCATTCGCAACACCGCCGCCGCTCTGGCCGAAGGTCGCCGCGGTCTTCGTGAAGAAGTCCCAGCTGAGCGCGCTCGCTGCACGCTGCGTGACCGAGATAATCACGAGCGCGAGCACAGCGACCGCTGCCAGCGCCGCGAGGGTCGCGAGCGCCCGCATCAGCAGGTTGACGAGCTTCCGCCGCCTCGTCCGCCGGCTCAGCGTCAGGAGTAGCGGCCGGCGTCGACAGCCATCAGCTCCCCGATGCGCTCGTGGGAAAACCGACGCACGATGAACAGCGCCGTCAGGTTCACGAGCAGAGATCACGAGCAGGATCGCCGCCAGGTAGACGAGCGACGCGATCTGGATGTTCGACACGGCCCCTTGGTATTGCTCGGCGAGCTTGCTCGCGAGCGTGTCTCCCGTCACGAACAGCGACCAGTGAATGCCGTGGCCGGCGCCGATCACCTGGGTGACGGCGATCGCCTCGCCGATCGCGCGGCCCAAGCCGAGCAGAATCGCCGCGCTCACACCGGTGCGCGTGTACGGAAGGATGACCCCGCGCACCATCTCCCAGCGCGTGGCCCCGAGCGCCAGCGCGCCCTGCTCGAGCTCGGTCGGCACGCTGAGGAAGAGCTCGCGGCAGATGCTCGAGGTGATCGGGACGACCATGATCGTCAGGACGAGCACGGCGACCAGCATCCCGGCGTTCTCGGGCGAGCCGCTGAAGAGCGGGATGAAGCCGAGATGGCGGTGGAGCCAGGGCTCGAGATCCTGGCCGACGAACGGCCCGAGAACGAGGATTCCCCAGAGACCGAGCACGACGCTCGGGATCGCCGCGAGCAGCTCGACGAGCGAGGCGATCACGGTGCGCGCCCCGCGCGGTGCCAGCTCGCTCAGATAGAGCCCGATCGCGATCGAGGCGGGGTCGCGATCGAGGCGCGGCGAACGACGTCAGGGCAGTACCCCAGATCAGGTCCAGTGCCCCGAACTTGTTGTGGACCGTGTCCCAGCCCTGACGGGTGACGAAGGCGAACCCGTACTTCGTGATCGCCGGCCAGGCGAGCTGGAAGATCTTCCATGCGATCGCCCCGAGCAAGACAGCTGCCGCGACGGCGGCCGCGCCTGTCAATCCGTGCAGGAAGAGGTCGCCGAAGCGGTCGCCGATCCGTCGGCGTTCCGGCAGGGGCTGCGTCGACGGGACCGCGCTCACGCGCGCGGACACTAACCTCGTCTTGGCCTGATTCCTGGGTCGTTCACCAGATCGTCACCATCCGGTCACCACGTCTCAGCCCACCGCGAATGGTGCGGCTTCGATGCTTACGCCATCACCACAGGCGTCATCGAGGAGAAGGAGAAAAGAGTGTCACGGAGGACAAATCATCGCGGCCGCGATCGCGGCCGCTTCGCTCGTGTTCGGCGCAAGCTTCGCCGCGGCGAGCAGCACGGGCGGAAGCCTGAAGGGGGCGGGCAGTACGTTCGTGTTCCCGCTCGTCTCGCAATGGCAGGCCAACTACAAGAACGCTCAGATCACGTACGGGTCGGTCGGCAGCGGCGCCGGCATTGCCGCGATCACCGGCCGCACGGTCGACTTCGGCGCCAGCGACGCGCCGCTGACGAAGGATCAGGCCTCCGCGTGCAGGGCTGTCAGCAGATCCCGTGGGCGCTTTCGTCCACGTCGATCCCGTACCACGTACCCGGAGTGGCGTATGGCCTGAAGCTGACCGGAAAGATCCTCGCGAACATCTATCTCGGCCACATCACGAAGTGGAACGCCAGCGCGATCAAGAAGATCAATCCGGGCGTCAGCTTGCCCGACCTGAAGATCACCCCCGTCTACCGCAGCGACGGTAGCGGGACGTCCTGGAACTTCACCGACTACCTCTCTCGGGTCAGCCAGGAATGGAAGAGCAAGGTCGGCGTCGGCACGCAGCCGAGCTTCCCGACCGGCATCGGCGGCAGGGCTCATCGGGCCTCGCTGGAGTCGTCTCGCGCACCGACGGCGCCATCGGTTACGTCGATGAGGCCTACTCCCTCAAGAACGGCTTCAAGGTCGCCAAGATCCAAAACCGGGCCGGCAAGTTCCAGCTCCCGGGTCTGCGGGGGATCAAGGCGGCGGCGACGACGATTACTCGCGTTCCGAAGAGCGGTGAGCTCTCGATCGTCGACCCGCCCAAGTCGCAGAAGCTCGCGTATCCGATCTGCACCTTCACCTACGTGATCGCGCCGCTGAAGTCGAACAAGGCGGCGACACTCAAGCAATTCATCAGCTGGGCGATCACCGGCGGCCAGAAGTACGCGGCGCCGCTGCAGTTCTACCCGCTGCCGAAGCTCGTCGTGACGGCAGACAGGGCGTTCATCCGGAAGATTCATTCCTGAGGAAACGCAGCACGGATCTCGAGGCCCTCGGCCGGCGCGCCGAGGGCCTCGACCGTCCCACCGGCAGCCTCGACCACGTGCTTGACGATCGCGAGCCCGAGGCCGCTCCCGCGCGAGGCGCGGGCCTGGTCGGCGCGGTAGAAACGCTCGAACAGGCGCGGGAGGTCTTCCTCAGCCACGCCGATCCCGTTGTCGCGGACCGACAGAACCCGGGCGCCGTTCTCGCGCCGCAGGCTGAGCACCGAGGTTGCGCCCTCGCCGGCGTGCCGGAGCGCGTTTTCGACGAGGTTCTGAACGACGATCCGCAGCATCCGGGCCCGCAGGGGCAGCTCCAGACTCTCGTCCTCAATCTCGACCTCGAGCCCGACGCCGGCTCGCTCGGATCGCTCGTCGAGCTCGGAGACGATCTCTCGCAGGAGCGGCGCAGCCTCGGTCGAGCCGAGCGAAACGACCTCGCGTCCCGTTTCCAGCTCGCTCAGGGAAGAGCACATCGTCGATCAGCTCGTCCATCAACTCGACCTCCGCCCGCATCTGCTGGAGGGCCCCGGCCGGATCGCTGCCCGGCAGGCTCGCTCCCTCGATCAGCGCGAGCAGGCGCGCGAGCGGCGTCCGCAGCTCGTGTGAGACGGCCGCGGTGAAGCCCACTCTCAGCTCTCTGTATGGGTCCCGGTTCACGCTCAATAAGGTAGGTGCAATGGCGAAGGTCGCTGATCATCGAAGACGACGAGGTGATCGCGTCGAGCATGGCGCAGCACCTCTCGGGGCCGGTTTCGACCCGGTCACGGTCGGGCGCGGGGAGGTCGGACTGGCGCGACTGCGCTACGAGGCGCCCGACGTACTCGTGCTCGACCTGATGCTCCCGGCCTCGACGGCTGGAGCCTGATCGAGTCGGCGCGCGCCGAGGGAATCGGCACTCCGATCATCGTCGTCAGCGCCCGCGGGACCGAGCACGACCGCGTCCACGCGCTCCAGATCGGGGCCGACGACTACCTCGTGAAGCCGTTCTCGATGAAGGAGCTCGTCGCGAGGGTGCAGGCGGCCGCCCGTCGGGGCGTGCGCGCACAGCCGGAAGAGCGCGGTGATGCGATCGAGATCGAGGAGCTGCGGATCGACCCGCGGGAGGTGCAGGCCTACGTCGGGCGGCGTGAACGCCGAGCTGACACCGACGGAGTTCCGGCTCCTCTACGCGCTCGCCCTCGACCGCGGGCGCGTGACCACTCGCGACGAGCTGCTGCAGAAGATCTGGGGACGGCGGGAGACCCACCGCGACCGCACGGTCGACGTCTTCGTCCGCCGGCTGCGCGACAAGATCGACCGCATCGCGCCGCGGCACACGTTCATCCAGACGCGCTACGGCGTCGGCTACAAGTTGGAGCCGGTCGAAAAGAACGGGCACCCCGAGGAGTAAGATCAAGGGGCAATGCGCACGATGAAGCCGGTCCACGACGAGAGCTGCTCGGTCGCCGCGCTGCGCCGAGATCATCGGCGCGAAAATGGACGGCGCTGCTCGTCCACGACCTGTCGGAAGGGCCCCGGCGCTTCTCGGAGCTCGAGCACTCCTGTGCCGGCATCAGCCCACGGACGCTGTCGGAGCGCCTACGCGCGCTCGAGGACGAGGGAATCGTTGAGCGCCACAGCTATGCCGAGTCGCCGCCGCGGGTCGAGTACGAGCTGACCGCCAGGGGCGACGCGCTCCTGCCGATCATCGAGGAGATGCGCCGCTTCGGGCACTCCTGGCTCGTGGAAGAGCCGGCCGCAGTCAGCTAAAGCGCCGCGAACGCTGTATAGAGCTCGGCCGCGGCCCTGACGCCTAGCGGGCAGGTAGTCGGCGAGCAGGTTCTCGTTCGGAGAGTGGATGTTCGAGTCCGGCAGCGCGAAGCCGGTCACGATCGTCGGAATCCCCTTGTCGGCGAGTGCGGGCACGATCGGCAGCGTCCCGCCGCTGCGGACGAGGAGCGGCCGGCGGCCGACCACGCGCTCGAACGCGTCCAAGCCGAGCTGCACGACCTGCGAATCCGGATCGATGAGCCCTGATGGGGACGACGACGAGCCGGGTGATCTCGAGCTCCGCTCCCTCGGGCGCCGCCTCGCGCAGCAGCCGCTCGGCCTCCGCTGCGATCTGGTCGGGATCTTGCCCGGGTGCGAGCCGGATCGAGACGTTCGCGTGCGCCTCGGCCGGCAAGACGGTCTTCTGCAGGTGCGGCGAACCACCTTCGATCCCGTTCACGTCGAGGGAGGGTTCCGCAAACGTGCGGAGGTAGAACTCGTCCTCCCGCCCCGGCGTCCATCGGGCGCGCGCCTTGGGCGGCGAGCTCTTCGGGTCCAGGGTCAGCTCCGCCCAGGCGGCCAGCTCGGCCTCCGTCGGTGGTGCGATTCCGGCACGCAGCTGGCTCCGGCAGGCGCCCGTCCGCGGCACCACGACGTCCAGACGTCCTGCACGAGGACGTGCAGCGCGTTCAGCGCCGCGCCGCCGAAGACTCCCGAGTGGAGGTCGCGGGCTCCCGTCCGGACCGCGGATGTGCAAGTAGATGAGCCCGCGCGTCGCGACGTTGAACAGCGGCACGTCGCGCTTGAGCATCCCGGCGTCGAAGATCACGCAGGCGTCGGCGCCACGCTCGTCGGCGGCCAGAAAGTCGACGATCGATTGCCCGCCCGTCTCCTCCTCGCCGTCGCAACAAAACCGCAGGTTGACCGGCAGCGCGTCGCGAGCCTTCAGTTCTTCGGCGGCCTTGAGCTGCATGTAGAGCTGTCCCTTGTCGTCGGCGATCCCGCGCGCATAGACGCGCTCGTCCCGAAGCGGTCGCTTCGAAGGGATCCGAATCCCAGAGATCGAGCGGCGCCGGCGGCTGGACATCGAAGTGTCCGTAGCAGATGACCGTGGGGCTCTCGCCGTTCCCCGCCGACGCGGAGATCTCGCCGATGGCCAGCGGCTGCCTCCCAGTCGCGAAGCTCTGCCTCGCCGCCGGCGCGGCGCAGGGAACTCACAGACCCACTCGCCCGCTCGCACGACATCCACTGCGCGTTCGGAGTCCGCGCTGACGCTGGGAATGCGGATGAACTCCGGAGGCTCCTCGAGCCAGGCCTGATCCACGGCGCGTGAGTTTACGGATGCGGCTGCGGCGGCCGCGACCCTGGCGACCGCCTCAGTCGGTGTCCACCGCAGCTTTAGGCCGCGACGTTCTTCAGAGAGTGGGCCTCTGCCAGCGCGCGCAGCTTCTTCAGGCTCTGGTTCTCGATCTGCCGGATCCGCTCGCGCGTGACGTTGAACGTCCGCCCGACCTCGTCCAGCGTGCGCGGATGCTCGCCATCCAGCCCGTAGCGGAGCTCTAGTACTCGGCGCTCGCGGGGCGAGAGGCTGCTCAGCACGCGCCGCAGCGCCGCTTTGCGCAGCTCCACCTCGGCGACCTCGTCGGGCAGCGCCTCGTTCTCGTCCGTGAGGAAGTGACCGAACTCGGATTCCTCGTCGTCGCCGACCGGCTTCTCGAGCGACACCGGCGGCTGCGAGCTCCGCCGGATCGACTCGACCTCGGCGGCGTCGAGCTCGAGCTCGTCGCCGATCTCCCGGGCGTAGGGTTCCCGCCCGAGCTCGGCGCGCAGCTTCCGCTCCGTGCGCACGATCTTGTTCAGCTTCTCGACGATGTGAACCGGCATCCGGATCGTCCTCGCCTTGTCGGCGAGCGCCCGGGCGACCGCCTGGCGGATCCACCAGGTCGCGTAGGTCGAGAGCCAGACCCTTGCGGTGGTCGAACTTCTCGGCCGCGCGAACGAGGCCGATCGTGCCCTCCTGGATCAGGTCGAGGAACGGCAGACCCTGGTTCCGGTACTTCTTCGCGATCGAGACGACGAGGCGGAGATTCGCCTCGACCATCTCCTGCTTCGCGCGATGGTCGCCGCGCTCGATCCGCTTCGCGAGCTCGACCTCTTGCGCGGCCGTCAGCAGGTCGACCTTGCCGACGTCCTTGAGGAAGAGCTGCAGCGAGTCGGTCGAGATCTCGCGACACCTCGGGCTCGGGCTCGATGGGCGCGGTCTCCGGCTCCGCCCCGTTCTCGAGCACCTCGATCTGCAACTCGTCGAGGGCGTGGTAGAAGTCGTCGATCTGCGCGGCGTCGAGCTCCAGCTCGTCCAGCGCCAGCGCGATATCCGTCGCGTTCAGCGACCCCGTCTGCCGCGCGGCTTCCAGCAGACCCTTGGCCTCGTCCGTTTCGAGCAGCTCTGCGACTGTCGACGGACAGGCCTCTTTCGGCTTGTGCGCTCAAGGCTCCCCCTCCCCGGAAAATCCCTAGCTCACGTTAGTTGTCTTTGGCATGCGGTCAAGCCGTTCTCGAAGATGCGGCACTGTTGCACGCGTTTCGGACGGACGCCATAGGCCGATCGGCCCTAATTACGCATTGTGGGTCCTGAGTACGTAATGCCGCCTGACCGCCGCTGGGTTTAGCGGCCGCGACGGCAAAGCCGCACGGCCTTTTTGCGCCTGCCTACTTGGCCTGGAGTTGCGCGAGAAACTCGCGCGACGTTCTGCCGAGCAGGGTGGTCTTCCCTTCGCCGTACGCGAGCCTCAGTTCCTGGCCTGCCTTGTTCAGTTGTCCGATCAAAGGGAGGAGCTCGCCCAGGTGGAAGCGGACGCTCTGGGAGCGCGGAAAACGAGGCGCCAGCGGGCCGAGGCCTGGAGAACGCGAGGGCCGGCTTCGCCTTCGAGAAGAGCCCGACTGCGGCGGCGACCTGCGCCTCGGCGTCGTTCGGGGCGAGCCGCGCGGCTGCGGCGAACTGGCGCTCTGCGGAGACCGGTCGCCCGAGCCGTTGCAGCGCCGAGCCGTGAGCAGCTTCCCCGAAAGCCACCGTCGCGGGAGCCGCGCTCAAGGCGGCGAGCTGCTGCGGGGACGAGAGGCGCGCGATCGAGGCCGGCACCGCAAAGCTAGGTACGAACGGCGGCCTCCCGGGGGCGAAGCCCGGGTAGAGCAGGCTCTCGGCGAAGACGGCGGCCTGCACGTTCGGATCGCGTGCAAGCGCCTGCCGCCAGGCGGCTCGAGCGGCCTGGGTCCGTCCGGAAGAGACCTCTGCCAGGCCGAGGTGGAGCAGCACGAGTGCGCTCGTGGGGTGGCTGTCGGCCATTCGCTGGAGCCCAGTCACCGTCCCGGACGGCCACCCGGCCAACGCGGCGCCGACCTGCGCGGGCAGCGACCGGTAGCGAGTAAAGATGCGTCCGGCCGCGGCCCGCTTGCCGGACGAGTAGAGCTGGTTGGCACGTCGGAGCGCGACCGCCTCGGGGTCGGTTCGAACACCGAGGTCGAGGACGAAGCGCCGGCGCGCGGCCGGACGGGGTCGCTGTCGTCTGTGTCTGAGCCCTCGCGCTCGGCGTGCTGGTCCGCGTGAAAGCCACCGTGCCGACAACGAGGGCGGCTGCGCCCACCGCGGCAAGTGCGACAAGCAAATACGTGCGCGTCCGCGGGTTCACGCCTCGACCATAGCCCGAGGTGAGTCGCTATAAGTGGAAGCAATGAGCTCAGTACCGCGATTTTCTCCAGGAGACCCGGCAGCAGATCGACGAGATCGACGCCGAACGGGCGCGCGAGCTCCACGACGACGCGGATCCAGCCGTTTTCGTCGACGTCCGTGAACGCGAGGAGTGGGACGAAGGCCACATCCCCGGCGCCGTCCACCTTCCGCGCGGCTGGCTCGAATCGCGGATCGAGCAAGCGGTCACCGACCGCGCCCAGCCGATCGTCGCGTACTGCGCCTCCGGCAACCGCTCGACGTTCGCAGCTCGGACGCTCGCAGGAGCTCGGGTACGAGAACGTCGTCTCGCTGGCCGGCGGCATCAGCGACTGGAAGCGCCACGGCTACCCACTCGAGGTCACGGCCGGAGCGCTTTGCCCCGGAGCAGCGCACCCGCTACAGCCGCCATCTGCTGATCCCCGAGGTCGGCGAAGAAGGTCAGCTGAAGCTGCTCCAGTCCCGGATCCTCCTGATCGGTGCCGGCGGCCTCGGCTCGCCCGCCGCGCTCTACCTCGCCGCCGCGGGCGTCGGCACGCTCGGGATCGTCGACGCCGACGTCGTCGACGAGACTCGAACCTGCAGCGCCAGATCGCTGCATTCGACAGCCTCGCTCGGCGAGCCGAAGGTCGAGTCGGCGGCGCGGACGATCCGAGGCGCTCAACCCCGACGTCGAGGTCAAGGCTTACAAGGAGCGGCTGACCTCGGAGAACATCGAGCGGATCCTCGCCGACGGCTGGGACGTGATCGTCGACGGCGCCGACAACTTCCCGACCCGCTACCTCGTCAACGACGCCGCGGTCTGGCACGACATCCCGCTCGTCCACGGCTCGATCTACCGCTTCGAGGGCAGGCGACCGTCTTCCAGCCGCATGACGGCCCGTGCTACCGCTGCCTCTTCCCGCAGCCCCCGCCGCCGGAGCTGGCGCCGAGCTGCGCCGAGGGCGGCGTGCTCGGCGTGCTGCCCGGCGTCGATCGGCTCGCTGCAGGCGAGCGAGGCGATCAAGCTCGCGCTCGGGATCGGCGAGCCGCTTGATCGGCCGGCTGCTGCTCTTCGACGCGCTGACGACGACCTTCACCGAGGTTGCGCTTCGCCGCGATCCGGACTGCCCCGTCTGCGGCGAGCACCCGACGATCACCGAGTACATCGACTACGTCGGAGTTCTGCAATGCGGTGCGAGCATGAGCGTCGATTCGCATCCCACCGCACGCTACGCAGCCGACGACGGGCGGCGAGCGGGAGGTGATCGTCGAAGGCCAGACACGTGCGCGACCTTCTGCGACGACCTGACCGGCCCGCTTCCCGGCGCTCGAACGGCCAGCTCGAGTACGCGAACGTCTACGTCGGCGGCGAGGACATCCGCACGCGCGACGGGCTTCGAGACGCCGGTCGTCGAACGGCGACACGCGTCATCCTCCTGCCGGCAATGGCGGGCAGGGTGTGAGGACTAACCCTCAGGCTTGAGGACTGTCCCGAACAGCCTCGAACCTGCTCGATCTCATCGGAAAGACACCGCCGTCGAGTCCCTAGCTGTCGCCCGCGGCCCGAAGTCCAGCTCTACGCGAAGCTCGAAGGCCAGAACCCGACCGGTTCGATCAAGGACCGCGTCGCGAAGGCGATGATCGAGGCGGCCGAAGCGCCGGGCGAGCTCGAGCCTGGCCGCGAGCTGCTCGAGCCGACGAGCGGCAACACGGGCATCTCGCTCGCGCTCGTCGCGAAGCTGAAGGGCTACTCAGCTCACCTGCGTGATGCCGGAGAACGCGACCGAGGAGCGCCGACGCGCTGCTCGAGCTCTACGGCGCGAAGATCGTCGAGTCGCCCGGCGAGCGAGGGCTCGAACGGCGCCGTTCGCCTCGCGCTGGAGCTCGCCGAGAGCGACGCCGACGTACTTCATGCCGTTCCAGTACGCGAACGCGGCGAACCCGCGCGCCCACTACGAGGGCACCGGCGCGGAGATCGCCGAGGCGCTCGACCGCGTCGACGTGCTCGTCGCCGGGCTCGGCACCGGCGGGACGCTGATGGGCGCCGGCGAACGGCTGCGCGAGACGCTTCCCGGACGTCGTCGTCGCTGCTGCCGAGCCGCTGCCGGGCGATCCCGTCATGGGCCTGCGCTCGCTCGAGGACGGCTACGTGCCGCCGATCCTCGACGTCGTCGAAGCTCGACCGGAAGCTGCTCGTCTCGAACGCCGAGGCCGTCGCCGGCGCTGCGCTCGCCTGCTCGACGAGGAAGGCGTCTTCGCGTGGCGTCTCCGCGGGCGCGGTCATCCACGTCGCCGCGCAAGCTCGCGGCCGAGCCTCGACGAGGGCGTGGTCGTCTGCGATCCTCGCCGACGCCGGCTGGAAGTACCTCTCGGCCGACTTCTGGGACGCGGACGACGTCGAGGCGCGATGGAGGCCGATCTCTGGTGGTGATCCGGCGCCGAGGTGCGCGGGCGCTCGTGCGAGCACGCGCGGGCCGAGGCGCCGAACGAGGCCTGCGGGTGTCGTCGTCCTCCGTGACGGCGAGGCCGAGCGCTACGAACGCGGGCCGCAACGCGCTGCGGCCTCCCCGTACCGCTTCGAGCTGGACGTCGACCCCGACACGTGGTTCCTCGAGGACGACGGCTACGAGCTCGCGGTCTTCCACTCGCACCATCTCGTCGCCCGCGCGGCCGTCGCGCACCGACGTCGAGAACATCGGCCTCTGGGAAGGCAGGCCGTATCTGATCCTTCGCTCGGGACAGGAGAGCTGGCCGCCTTCACGATCGAAGGCGGCCGCATCTCGGAACTAGCCGTCGGCTTCGACTAGGTCGACTTGAACGTCCCCTTCATGCCCAGAGCGGCATGGCCGAGTCGATCGTGCAGATGTACTTGTGAGGGCCCTTGGTCAGGGTGACCTTGAGCGTCGCCGACTTGCCGGGCGCTCAACTTGGCCGTCTTCTTGCCGGCGATCTTGAAGTCGTGCGCGGTAGTGGCCCTTGTTCCGTGACCTTGAAGACGACGACCCCATGGCGCGCCGTCTTCGTCGAGAGACTGAACTTGAACTCGCTCGCTTTCACAGTCACGGTTGTCGCCGCCGCGGCATGCATCCGGGCGACGGCCATCGGCGTCACCGCAAGCACGGCGACGAGAGCTGCGAGCATGACCCCGGTCGAAAGCTTCAGTCTCAGCATTTGACTCCTTGCAGACGGAGGAACGGTTGCCGGCCCGAGCATACGTATTAACGCGTCGTTTCTCGACTCTTCTTGACTAAGCCTCAGCCTTCGGCCGCGGCGCGCTCCTCCAGGCTGATCGCCCTCCTGCTCTCGCGGCGGCGGCTCGACGAACTGCACCTCGAGCTTCTCGATCCGCGAGCCCTCGATCTCCAGCACGCGGAAGCGAAGGCCGTCGTACTCGACCTCGTCGCCCTTCGGCGGCTGCCCGGCCGAGCAGGCCGAAGACGAAGCCCGCGACCGTGTGGTAGTCCTCGGCGGGAGCTCGAGTCCGAACTTCTCGTTGAAGTCGTCGATCGGGAACGTCCCGTCGATCCGCGATCAGTGTTCTCGTCGACCTGCTCGACCGACTCGTCCGGAAGGTCGAACTCGTCCTCGATCTCGCCGACGATCTCCTCGAGCAGATCCTCGAGCGTGACCAGCCCCGGCCATCGTCCCGTACTCGTCGACGACGATCGCCATGTGCTGAAGTTCGGTGCGCCGAAAGTCAGCCAGCAGTCGCGGCGAGGTCCTTCGGTCTCCGGGACGATGTAGGCGGGCCGCAGCAACTCTTCGATCCTGCACGTTTGCGAACCCCTGGTCGTTGAGCGCAGAAAAGGTCGCGCACGTGGAGGATGCCGACGATGTCGTCAAGCGTCTCCCGGTAGACCGGGTAGCGCGTGTAGGGCGACTCGATCACCGCCGCCAGCGATTCCTCGGGCGGCAGGTCGATCGAGAGCGCGACGACCTCCGGCGCGCGGCACCATGACGTCCGCGACCTCCTTGTCGGCGAAGTCGAAGACCTTGTAGAGCATCTCCTGCTCTTCCCGCTCGATCTCGCCGTGCTCTCGGTGGCGCGCGCCCAGGAGCATTCGCAGCTCGGCCTCCGAGAGGGCCTCGCGCTCGTCGCCGGGCGACTCGAGCCGAGCGCGCGGAGGATCAGCTCGGTCGACCTCTGGAGGATCCAGATCAATGGGTAGGCCAGAACAGAAGAATGCGCGCACTGCCGCCGAGACCCCGAGGCCGATCCGCTCGGGGTAGCGGAGCGCCACGGCCTTTGGCACGAGCTCCCCGACGACGACGTGCAGGTAGGTGATGATCAGGAACGCGGATCACGACGGCCAGGATGGTCGCGAGATACGGGTCGAGCGCGTGCGCCAGCGCCTGTTCGCCGAGGGCACCGATACCGAGGCTTGTCAGGGTGACGCCGAGCTGCATCGCGGCGATGAACCGAGGCGGGTCGGCGACGATTTGCCGCACGGCGCGGGCCCGCCGGCTGCCCTGATCGGCCAGCTCCTGGATCTTCGTCCGGCGCGCGGTGACGAGCGCGTACTCGCCCGCGACGAAGAACGCGTTCAGCAAGATCAGCGCCGCTACGCCGAGGGGCTCGAGGAAGAGGGTCACGTTCCGGCCGCCGCCGGCGTGGGACTAAGCGGGTCGTCGTCCAAAGGTCTCGCCGGAGTGTAGCGGGGCCTCCTGCCGACATAAGCGAACATGCGTTCGTATAATCTCGACATGCGCACCGAGTACCGGGAAGAGCCCTGCAAGAGCGCCCTCAACCGGGTCAAGGGGATGATGTTCGACTGGTCGCTGAACCCGTACATGGGCTGCGTGCACCGCTGCACGTTCTGCTACGTCCGGGCCTTCGAGCGACGGGCCGACCGTCCTTCGGACGACCGGTACGGGCAGTCGATCCGGGTCAAGGTCAACGTCGTCGAGGTCTTGCGGCGCGAGCTTGCCCGCGCCTCCTGGGCGCATGAGACCGTCGCGATCGGCGCGGCCACCGATCCCATACCAGCCGGCGGAAGGGCACTACCGGCTGACACGCGGCTGCCTCGAGGTACTCGGCCGAGGCGCGCAACTCGTTCAGCATCATCACGCGTGGGCCGATGATCGTCCGCGACGTCGACGTCCTCGCCGAGGCGGCCGACGCGCGCGCGGACGTCTCGGTCACCTTCTCGATCCCGACGCTCGACGAGGACGTCTGGCGGAAAACCGAGCCGTCGACCGCACATCCGCGCCAGCGGCTCCGGGCGCTGAAGACACTCGTCGACGCCGGCGTGCACGCGTCGCGTGGGAATGGCCCCGATCCTGCCGGGGATCAGCGACAGGGCCGAGCAGCTCGCGCGAGGTCGTTCGCGCGGCCCGCGAGGCCGGCGCGCTGCGGCATCTGGGCGAACCTGCTCTTCCTGAAGCCCGGCACGCGCGAGCACTTCCTCGAGACACTCGCACAGGACTGGCCCGAGGAGCTCGAGCGCTACGAGCAGCTCTACCGGCGCCGCGCCTACCTCGGCCAGGAGCAGACGAAGCCGCTGCGCGGACAGGTCAACGCGCTGGCGAAGGAGCACGGCGTGCGCGACCGTCAGCCGTCAGGCTGGAACCTGAGCCGCCGGTGATCGCGGAGCAGCTGGCCCTGGCCGTGTGAGTCGACTCGTCAGGCTTCTGACTCACGCGGACTAACGACCAGCCGATTCGCCGCATACAATCCGGCAGGCCGTGGTGGAAACCGGGCAGGGACGCAAGGAGATCACCTGCCTGATCGTCGGACGACCACGAGGTCGTCCGCGAAGGCCTGCGCCTCTCGCTCTCGCGCGCGCCGCATATTCGCGTGGTCGGCGAGGCGTCTGACGGGCGCCAGCGCGGTCGCGCTCGCGGAGCGGCGCAAGCCCGACGTCGTGATCATGGACGTCCGCATGCCGGGGATGGACGGACTCGAGGCGACGAAGATCCTCACCGAGAAGGTCCCGGACACGGCCGTGCTCATCTTCACCGCCTACTAGCGAGCGCAGCCTGCTCGGCCGCGGGCTGGATTCGGGCGCGAAGGGCTACATCCTCAAGGAGGCGCCGCATCAGACGCTCTGCTGAAGGCGATCGAGAAGGTCGTCGCCGGGGACGGCTACGTCGACCCGGCGCTGATGCCCGCGTTCCTGCCGGCGACGCGCGCGACGAGATGCTCACCGGCCGCGAGCGGGAGATCCTGCAGCTGCTCGCCGACGGCATGTCGAACGCGGACGTCGCGGCGCGGCTCTTCATCAGCCAGGAGACCGTCAAGAGCCACGTGCGGCACATCCTCACGAAGCTCGAGGCGGACACGCGGACGCACGCGGTTGCGATTGCGCTTCGCGACGCGATCATCGACTGAGGCGTCGCTTGCGATGCCGACTGGAGGCCACGGCGGCTTTTGCCGGCGGGGTCGTCTAAAGCCCGTGGAAGGATGATCCGCGGATGAGACGTCCCGTTCCGAGTTGGACTAGGAGTTCGCTCCAGCCGTCGCTGCGGTCGCCGTGTGCGTGCCTCTCGGAGCCGTCGGGCTCGGCCACCGGGCAGGACCTGGCTCGCCTGGGTCGGCTTCGCCGCGCGCGGTCGTGGCCGCCGGCATGCGGCTGCTTCTCGATTCTGCTTCGCCGAGCGGCGCCGGCACAGGGTCGAAGAGGCGAGCTCGTCGCGCAGGCGACCTTCCTCGACTCGCTCGTCGAGTCGATGGGCACGATCGCGCAGACGCGGGAGGCGGCGGAGATCCTCGAGCGGACGCGCCGCGAGGCAGAGCGCATCTTCCGTGCGCGGGCGCAGATGCTCCCGCCCGGGGAGAAGCCCCAGGCCGCGCCTGCCGAGCGCTCGGTGCTTTTTCCGCTGCGGGTTCACGGCGAAGAGATCGCCTCGCTCCGCCTGACGCGCAACCGCGGCGTTTCGACCGCGGCGACGTCGTGCGCGCGACGGTGCTCGCCAGACTTCGCCGCTCGTGCAGCCGAGAACGCCCGGTTGCTGGCCGAGGCCAAGGTTCGCGAGGCCGACCGGGCACGCCTCTCCGAGCAGCTCGTCACCGCTGAGCAAGACGAGCGGCGACGGTTGGCGCTCTTCCTTCACGACGGGCCGGTCAGTCGATGTCCGGGATCGGTCTGATGCTCGACGCCGCGATAGGCTCGATCGAATCCGAGCGGCTCGACGATGCCCGACAGGTACTGGCGGCCGCGCTCGAACGCCACCGGGAGACGATCCGTTCGCTGCGCGACCTCTCCTTCAACATCGAGCCTGTCGTCCTGCGGGACCAGGGCTTCCGCTGCTGCCGTTCGCGCCTACGCCGACCAGATCGGGCTTTCGAACCAGATCCAGGTCGACCTCGACCTCGACGCAGCCGGGCAGTTGGCGGAGAAGGCGCAGGTCGGGCTCTACCAGATCATCCGCGAGGCGGTCAGCCGGGCGATCCGCCGCGGGCGCCGACCCGGATCTCGATTCGCGTCGCACAGCTCGACGGGGAGGTCGCGACGGAGATCTCTGACGACGGAACGGGCGAGCGCAGGCGGCGAAGCTTCGAGGCGATCGAGGAGCGCGCGCTGACATTGAACGGCCGCATGACGGTCGGCGCCGGGGCCAACGGCGGCACCGCTGTTCGGGTCGTCTTGCCACGGTATGCCGCGGAGAGCGAACGCTCCGACTAGGATCGCGGCCCGGAATGAGCGCGAACGGCTATCTGCTCTTCATCTCGAAGCCGACGGGCTACGAGCTGCGCGAGCGCCAAGGCGATCTGCCGGGCGTCGGTCAGGAGATCGAAGACGACGGGGCGCGGCTTCGGCGTCTCGAAGATCGGACCTTCGCCGCTGCCGGGCGACCGGCGTCTCTGCGCTTACACTCCAGCCGATCAGCTGAGGCGCCGGCTCGCGACGCCGACCTGGAGGCTGTGCGGGCTTGCCCGTGCGGCCGTCTCAACCTGGTCTCTGGCCGCGAGCGCGTTGCGACTATCAACCCGTCCAGCCAGCGATCTGTTCGGCCGCGATCGGCCGAACGCAAGCGCGGCGGCGAGTCCGCTGGCGTAGCCGCCGGTCGACCAGCCGCCGGCGTCGACTCCGGCCGCGTAGAGCCCCTCGATCGGTGGTCCCGCTTCGGCTGAGCACACGGGCGCGCTTCGTCGATCACGAGACCGCCGATCGTGTGGGTGACCGCGGCCGCGACGTGGACCGCAAGGCTGCCGTCGTCGCGCTCCTCGACGGTCCCGCCGACTGAGCGGGCGCGCTCGACAACCTCGGCGACCGTTCCGTACGGCGTCTTACGCCCGAGGTTGTTCGGATCGACGACGAACCAGGCTCGCCCGCCGCGGCGGGCGATCTCCTGGACGAGACCGTTCTCCGACCAGTCCTTGTCGTCGACGGCGATCCCCTCCCCGCTCTCGTCGAAGACCCGGGCGAAATGCCCGTACAGCTGGGCGTGGTCGACGAACTCTTCGCTCCCCCACCTCGCCGGCGGCGCAGCATCGCCCGCCCATAGAACTCGTCCATCCCAGGCGTCGTTGCAGCCCCGCGGCAAGTCCTGAGCTCGAGGCCGTCGCCTCACTCCACGGGATTCGAGCGCACGGCCAGGCCGTGCTCGCGGGCGAGCCGGATCGAAGGTAGCCACCGGTTGCGAGCACGAGCGGCTCCTCCAGACGTGTCCCGTGGTCTGACCCCAGGGCAAGTCCCGTCTGAACGTCCCCCGCCGCCCGCACGAGCACATCCGTCAGGCCCGCCCGGATCGAAGCGCCGGCCGACCGTGCGCGGGTTCCCCGTCTCGGCGGAGACGAGCGGGGCGCCCAGCGACTCCAGCCAGTCGAGCGCGTCGTCGAGTTGTTCGACGATCAGCCGTTGAAGCCGGGGATCGGCGGTCGGGCACTCGCGCCGGAAGTCGTCAAGCGAGCGGTACCGCCAGACGACGCCGCTCGACAGCAGCATCGAGCCGCCCGGCCGGTTGCCCTTCTCGAGCACAGTGGGCGTGACGCCGAAGCTCCGGGCGCGCGCGGCCGCGCACAGCCCGGCCATGCCGGCGCCGGCGATATGCACCTAGGTCAGGGAAGAAGCTTGCTGTGTGCTCTACGTACTCGACCCGCACACGCTCAGGGCCCCAGAGAAGAGACCGCGTACGTGTTCGGCGCATCGACGACGTCGTCGATGTCGACGCCGAGCTCCTCGGCCTCGGAGATGTGCTCCTCGGCCGAGTCGACGAGCACCGCGAGGTGGTTCAGCAGCGGGCGCTCAGGCTCACCGGGTCGCCCTCGTGCAGCTCGACGAAGAGCGCCTCCGACCTCGACACGCGGCTGCTCCGAGGGGCCGGGGGCGCATAGCGGAAGCCGAGCCGTTCGTAGGCCCGTGCCGTGGCGGTTGGGTTGCGCGAGAACAGGGCGGCGTGGTCGAGGTCGTAGTCAACGTCGGTTTGCCCCTCGACGAGCCCGAGTCGAAGGCCTCTCGTAGAGGTCGAAATAGGCCTCGCCCTCGCGCGGCTGCTCGACCGCGAGGTTCTCAGGCAGCTCGGCGATCGCCGCGCGCAAGTCGGATACCCGGAGGGCGATGTGCTTGAGCGCGCCGCGCTCACGCGGCCCCTCGGCCTCGGAAGAGCGTCAGATTTGCCGCGGCGAGCATCGAGCCGACGAGGGTGAACTTGTCGGTTCGCTCGATCACATGCATGCCGAGATGAGCGGTGACGAAGTCCGCGATTGGATCGCGCTCGGCGACCCAGAGCGCGACGTGGTCAGAGCGTCTGCGGCCTCACCGCAGCAGGATAACCATGCGCAGGTAGGTGACCGAGAGCCTCCCGATTACCCGCTCTTTGCTGCGACGGCCCGTTGGAGTCTGGGCCTTGTTCATTCGCGAGCGGCCCTTGATCCCGCGCCGCTGGCCTCGCTGCGGGAGCTTGCTGCGGCATCGAAAACCCCTCTCTCGCTTGATGCCTCGGTTGTTCCCGGCGAGCGCTGGATGTACGCGGCGGCTACTGCCCTCTCGGGGGCGGATTCTGGACGTTGTGCTCGCGTCGCGTACTCGTTCGTGAGGTTGTTGATGACGTCAGCGCCGTCGCCGTAGGCGTAGTTGATCTTCACGAACGGCTCCCACTTCTCCGGCAGCGCGTCCTCGGGGAAGATCGCCTCGACCGGGCACTCCGGTTCGCAGGCGCCGCAGTTACGCGTGTAGATGCCGCCGGCAAGCGTGAACGCGTGCTTGCCGGGAACGACGGCGCAGAACGTGTCTCGTCGTCCTCGGCCTCCGGCTCTCGACGCTCATCACGCGCCAGTAGACGTCGCGCGTGGCGAGGTACAGCCACCGGATCGGCACGGCTGCGAACGCCGAAGTTCGTCTCGCGACTGCCCTCCTCGCCGGACCCGACGGTGACGAACCCGGCAATACGGCGCGGCGGCCTCGAGCCACGCGAGCGCCTCGTGGTCGGTCGATCGCAGACCGCCACGATCCGGCCTTCACCGCGATCGCCGTCCGCGGCGAGCCAGCCGTCGACGAAGCCGGCGATGTACTCGACATCCGCGGTTTCCGGGAGCGAGCGCTTGAGGTTTGACGCACGCCCGCACCACGCCGGTGCCCACGTAGCCTGGATGCACGTCGAGGCACGGCGAGAAGTTGACCTGGTCGAAGAAGTCCCTGAACCGCGCCACCTTGCTCGCCGTAGAGCTGGACGTAGTGCAGGTGCTCGCCCGAGCGGATCTCCTGCTTGTTCCAGGCTGCCGTCGCCGAACACGAGGCCGTGCAGCACGCCGAGCCGATAGGTCTCGCGCGTCGCGTCGTCGGCTGGCGTCCGCATCGACGGAACGAACTGTCCGGCGACGAGCGAATCGGTTCGCTCGCCGTCGGCGAGAAGCCACGAATGCGTCGGCGTCGCCCAGATCGTGCGCCTGAAACTGCGAGATGTTGCGCGTCGTCAATCGCGTGCCGCCGTACCGCGATCGCGCTCCTCGAACGCCGGCGCCAGCTCGAGCTTGACGAGCGGCTTGCGCCGGAAGCGCTTCACGACGCGCGGGCTTGAAGCCGTCGTCGGTCAGCACGCGGCACGGCTGGTTCTCGAGCTCCGCGAACGTCCGCAGGCCCGTAGCGTCGTCAGCGAGCTGCTCTGTCGGGGCGAAGCAGTCGATGCACTCCTCCGGATCGATGATCAGGATCCGCTCGAACTCGTGGATGCAGTCGACCGGGCAGACGTCGACGCACGAGAGGTCTTTGATGTCGATGCAGGGCTCGGCGATGATGTACGTCATCGGGCGGTCTAGTCTACCGAGGCGAGTTAGCTCCTCGATCGAGCTCGCTTGCGCGCGCTCGTCGAGCGCGGATTTCACGACCACCTGGTCGAAGCCGGCCGCGTGCGCGCGGCGCAGTCCAGCCGTGTCTGTGTGGTTCGTGAAGCCGAGAATCGGCACGTCCGGATACGCGTCGGCGACGTCGTCCGGATCGATCCGCGCGATGTCCGCGATCACGAGATCGGGCGGGTCGACGCTGTCGACCGTCACGAGGTGATGCCCGGCAAGCAGGCCCTCGAGCTTGCCGCGGAAGAAGAGGTCGACCCCCGCCAGCAGGATCGTCGCCACCCACCGAGGTTAACACTCTCGATCGCTAGTCCAAAGCCCTCGTTCACCGCCTTGTTACGTTTCGTCCAGATGGCTGAAGCCGAGTTCCGGAATGTCGGCCGCGCCGAGGACATCCCGCCCGGGACGATCAGGCGCTTCACGGTCGACGAACAGGAGATTGCGGTCGCGAACGTCGGCGGCGAGTTCTTCGCCGCCGCAGCAGCATTGTCTCCACCTGAGCGGACCCGCTCGGCGAGGGCCGCCTCGAGGGGACGACGTTGAGCTGCCCGTGGCACGGCTGGCAGTACGACGTGACGACCGGCAAGAACGAATTCGACCATGCGATCCAGCTGAAGACCTTCGAGGTGAAAGTCGAGGGCGGCGAGGTCAAAGTCGCGATCTAACGATTCGCTCGAGCGCGGCCTGGAATTAATTCGGGCCGGCGAGTTCTTCACGCCGCTCACGAGGAGCTGGAAGACGCGTGGCGTGCCGCCGAGCCGGCGGAGCGCGACTTCCTCCAGGGGCTCGTTCACGTCGGCGGTCGCCTGGTACCAGGCCGGGCGCGGTAACCGGGTCGGCTGCGAACGCCAGCTCGAGAAGGCGCGCCGGCGCCCACGCCCTACGGCCCCGCGCACCGGGGCGTCGACATCGCCGCCCTGCTGGTGCAGCTCGGAGACCGCCGCCAAAACCGTCGAAGCGGGCTCGCTGGAGCTCACGCCACCCGCTCTCTAGTTCACGCGCGCGCGCAACCCCACCCTTTATATGGGTGGGAGGCTCCTTCCCACCTCCCTCTGCAGGCGAGCCTAGCGCCGATTTTCGCGCCGGTCGGTGCCGGGGTTGGAACAAATGTGGAACTTCGCGAAGCGTGGCTGCGCGGCCTCGCCGGCGCTAGTGCAACCCCGCAGCCTCGAGCGCGCGGTTGAAGCCGATGCTCAGCCACCAGATCGCGGTCGAAGAAGAGCAGCAGACCGATCCCGACCAACAGCCCGCCGCTGACCGTCCGGATCGGCGACGTAGTGATCGCGCAGCCAGCGAAACGGCCCCATCACGTGCGAGAACGCGATGCCCGTCGAGACGAAGGGCAGCGCGAGGCCGAGCGAGTACGCGAGCAACAAGACGGACCCGCGCGCCACAGTGGTCGTCGACCCCGCCAGGACGAGAATCGTTCCGAGCACCGGCCCCGATACAAGGCGCGGCGCAGACCGCGAAGGCCGCACCGAGCAACGCCCCCGAGCCCCGACGCCTCGCGCCGCCGACGAGGCCTGGCGCGACGAGGCGCTCGGGGAACGGCAGCAGGCCGACGAACGCAAGCCCGAAAACGACGACAACAAAGCCGGCCACCGCCTGCACCCGCGTCGAGTTCAGCGAGACGGCGTTGCCGACGAGGCCTCGCCCCCGCGCCGAGCGCGACGAAGAGCACGGTGAAGCCGGCCACGAACGGGAGGCTGGCGAGAAAGACCCGCTTGCGTCGTCCCGGGCTCGCCGAGTCGCTCGGCCTCGACCGCGGAAACCGCAGAGAGGTAGCCCGGCACCAGCGGGAGCACGCACGGAGCGATGAACGAAACGAGCCCCGCGAGGAACGCGACCGGAACCTGGCCGGCCATTACTCGAATCGGGCGAGCTCTTCGTCCACGCGCCGGTCGAGCTCTGGGTCGATCGGCGCCTGGCCGTTCGACGACTGCACGGCCAGGGACTCGAGGTCCGGGCGCCCGCGTGTCCAACCCCAAGCAGCGACGCCGAGGATCAGGGCCGCCGCGCCGATCCCGGCCAGCGGTAGCACCCACGCGAGCAGATTGAAGCCGTGCTTCGGCGGCGCCGCGAGGATCGACTCCCCGTACTGCTGGACGAGAAAGTCCTTGATCTGGCTCTTCGTCCACCCGGCACGGATCCTGCCCTGGATCACGCGCTCGATCGCCTTGGCGGCATCCGAGTTCGACTGCGCGAGCGTCGTGTTGCAGACGGGGCACATGACCTCGTTCTCGAGCTCGTTCAGCGTCGGATGCTGCTCGCTCGCGAACGCTGGCCGGCGCGAGCAGCAAAGCGGCCGCGACGAGCACGACGAGCCGCATCATGCCTTGTTGGCCGCGAGCTGTTTCAGGAACCGTGGCAGATCTTCCTCGGCCTGCATCTGCCCGATCACCTTGCCGTCGCGGTCAATGAAGAAGACCCGCGGGATCGGTAGCCCGCCCCAGGTGTTCAACACCTTCCGGCCCTGCTCGCGGACGATCGTGTACGTGAGGCCGTACTTGCGCACGTACTGCTTCGCGTCGGAGCTGAAGTCGTCGGTGTTGACTCCGACAAAGGCGATCTTGTCCCCGTACTGACGCGAATATTTCTCGAGCCGCTTCGACTCGTAGGGGCACGCGTAACACCAGGAGGCGAAGAAATCCACCACGCGTGGCTTCTTGATCGCGGGCGAGATCGACCGTTCCATCACCGTCGAGCCGCGGCAGCGTGGAAGTTGGGCGCGTGCCGGCCGCTTGCCCTGAGAGAGCTGAGCCGCAACGCCCCCACCGGGATCGTGCGTCAGCTTCCAGACGAGCAGCGCGAGAAGGCTTGCAACACCCACGAGCGCTAAGTCTGCCTGCAGCGCAGCTGGATCGGTCTCATTTCATCACGCCGAAACGATGAAGACCGGTGGTCCCGATGCGGACCTGCCGGAACAACCATTCGGCCTCGTGGATCTGCATCCGGATGCAGCCGTGGAGGCCGAGTAGCCGATCGACGCCGCGTCGGGCGTGCCGTGGATCCCGACACCGGGCGCGCTCAGGCCCATCCAGCGCGTCCCGAGCGGGTTGCTCAGGGCCCGGCGGAACGGGCTTCAGCCCTGCCGCCCACGGAGAGCTGGGCGGGTACCACCAGGGGTTCCTCCACTTGACGACGATCCGGAAGCGGGCCGAGCGGTGTCGGGTAGATCGCCTGTCCGGTCGCAACCGGGAAGACTCGCCAGGGCCGCATCCCGCGATAGAGATGGAGCTGGTTGGAGCCGCGGCGGATCACGATCACCGGCCCGAAGTTCGTCCGGGTGGTCGCCGGCGGGGTGACCTTCTGCCGCAGCTGCAGCGGGCCATGCTTGTTCGCGACCAACGCCCCCAAGATCGCCGCCTCTGCACGGGCGCGGTAGAGAGTGAGACCGATGACCGGCTTCGGCAATCCAGGGTCGGAGACTTCGGAGGAAGAGCTGGGCGTCGACTGGTTGCACGTCGAACCGCTTCGCGAGAACGCCCACGTACGAACGCACTCGAGCTCGATTGACCGAGACCTCGAGCCTGATCTGCGTTCCAGGCACGGCACTTCCGGCCCGGGCGACCGCTGCTCGCCGATTCGGGCTACGGCGCCGAGCTGCCCGGGTTGGGGCGCGAGCCGATGGCTCCGAACGACGATCGTGCAGCGGCTGAGAGAACGACTGGTCGACGGCGTCGTATGCATCAGCCGAAGGTCAGGCCTCCGACGGGCACGCCTCGATCGAGACCCCGGCAGCGATCGTGGGCTCCGTGCAGCTCGCTCGTTCCGACGGTGGTGGTCGGCCCGGTAGTTGCCGTCGTCGCCAGAGCCGACAGCGGCCCTGGCACCCGAAGCGGCCGCGGCGGCGAGCAAGCCTGGCGGCGGCGAGCACAAGCGCAAAAACTCCTGCAAGGGCTCCCCGTCTCACGCGGTCATTGTAGAAACAGCCGCGGGTCGTCGCTGATCACCCTGTCGACGTCGAGATCGACGACCCGTCGCAGCAGTTCCGGCTCGTTCACGGTCCAGGGCCCAAACCGCCGCGCCGCTTGTATGGCAGCGATCGACGGCTGCTCGAGAGAGGACGGCGTAGTGAAGCATCGCGACCGTTGCACCCGTCGACCTGAGCCAGCGGGGAAGTCGACGCGGCAGCACCCTGGCGAGCACCGCGACGGCCGCAGGCACGAGTGGCGTCAGCAGCCGCCGGCGCGCAAGCCCGCGTCGATCCTCGGGGTAGGTGATGCCGACGGCCAGCCGCGGCTCCTCCGCCCGGAGGTCGCGGAGCGCCGCCGTCCAGAACGAGCTCGCGACCGTGCGTTCGACGAGGCCGTGGCGGCGGGAGCGCCGAGGCGATCTCGCGCCCGTGCCGAGGGCTCTTGACGTCGGCGTGCAGTCCGACTTCGACGGCCGCGAAGAACTCGAGCGCCTGCTCCAGAGTCGGCAGCTCCGGCGCGGCTCCCGGAGCTCGGACAGCCGCAGCGACCGGACCCGGCCGGCGGCGACACCGTGGCTCACCTCGAGGAGATCGTCAGAGTGGGCGAGCACGAGCGTGCCGTCGTCTAGGTCGAGAACGTCGAACTCGACGAAGTCCACGCCGACCTCGATCGCGCGCCCGAACGCCGCAAGTGTGTTCTCGGGCCCCAGCGCCGCGGCCTCGATGGGCGATTCGCAGCGCGCGAGCACCGCGTCGAAGCTGCGTCAAGTCCTGCGAATGACGACGACCGCGCAGTCGTCAGTGAGGTCGCCGCCGGTGAAGGCGCGGCAATCGTCGACGACGGCGCGGCGCAAGCTCCGCAGCGGGCAGGCTCGCGTGCGCCGCGAGCAAAGCGTCGAGCCGCTCGTCGCCGTAGGGCTCGCCGCCGCGACGAGCCTCGATGACGCCGTCGGTGTAGAGCGACGAGCGCACCGCCCGGCCGGAAGCTGCTCGCGCAGCTCGTCGTAGCTCTGACCGGGGTCGATTCCGAGCGCGAGCCCGCTCGCCGCGAGAGCGCCGCACGTCGCCGTCAGGCGTGACGAAGCCGCGGCCACGGATGGCCGGCGCATCGCGCAGGCGACGGCGCCGGTCGCAGGATCGACCGTCAGGTAGAGCATCGTGATGAACTTGCCCGGCGCGATCTCGCCCGACGACGACCTCGTTCGCAGCGGCGAGGAAGTCGCCCGGCTCGGGATGCTCGCGTGCGAGCGAGCGGAAGACGAACTTCGCCATCGCCATGTCCGCGGCGGCGTCGATGCCGTGACCCGTGACGTCACCGAGCGCGACCGCGAGACGGCCGTCGTCGAGCCGGAGGAAGTCGTAGACGTCGCCGCCGACGTCGACGACGGGCCGACGACTCGTAGACGTCGCCGAGCGTCGAGCCCGTCGATCTTCGGATGGACCGCGCGGGAGCAGCGAGCGCTGCATCGTGTCGGCGAAGCTGCTGCTGCTGCTGGTAGAGCCGCGCGTTCTCGATCGCTAGCGCGGCCTGGCCGGCGACAGAGAGCGCGAGCATCGAGGTCGCCCTCGCCGAGCGGCCGCCCGGATCAAGCGACACCAGTGTGACGGTGCCGAGCACCTCCGTCGGCGTCGAGACCGGAACGATTGCGGTCGTCGAGCCGCGCTCGAGAAACGGGACGAGCAGCCCGTACGCGCCGCCCGGCTCGGTGGCGATGCCGGGATCGAGCAGCAGCGGCCGACCGCCGGCGAGGAGGCTGCGTAGGCGCGGCGACAGCGGCTGTGGCCGCAACAGGATCGTCTTGACCGCCTCGGCCATTCGCTCGTCGCGAACGTGAAGCGCCTGCTGTGACGAGCGCCTCGGCGCGCTCATCGGGCATCCGGATTCCGACAGCGTCGAGCCGCAAGCAACTCGGTGAACGTCCGCACCAGCGCCTCGAGCGTCGTCTCGAGCGAGAGGCTCTGGGCGAACGTTCGCGAGATCTCGTAGAGGGAACGCAGCGTTCGGGAGGCTTGCTGCTCCGCCTCGAGCGCTTCACGCCGTTCGGCATCTCGCCGCTTCAGCTGCTCGTGGAGGCGCGCGTTCTGGACGGCGACCGCGAGCTGGCGCGGCGAGTGCGGTCACCAGCGCGAGCTCGTCCGCCGTCAGCGTCGTCGTCCGCTGGGCGGATAGACGGCGAGCAGTCCGATCAGGTCGCTCACGAACGCGGAGCGGCAGGCCGACTCGCTGCTTCGATGCCCGTTTCGGCGAGCTGCTCGCGCACCGAGGCGAGCCGGAGATCCGACCTCGCGTCGTCGATCAGCATCGCCTCGCGCCCGCGCAACGGGCCTCGGGCTAGCTCGATCATCCGCTCGGCCACACGCGTGTGCGGCCCGGCCAGCGCCGCGGCCGGCGGCTCGGAACAGCCGATCCTCATCGGGCTCCAGCAAATAGACGGCCAGCCGGTCGGCGCCGACCAGCTCGGCGATCCGGTCGATCGCCGTCTCCAGCGTGTGCGCCAGCGAGAGCTGCGCGATCGCCTGGCCGACGACGGCGACCAGTGCCCGGCTGCGGTCGAGCTCGACCCTCCCTGCCGATGTGCGCGCTCGCTCGAGCGGAGGGCATGAGCCGCCTGTGCCGCGAACGTCGTCAGCGCGTCGAGCAACGTCGTCGGAGGGGACGAGCGGCTGTCCGAACCGGAGCTGAAGGGCGCCCAGCGGGGGCTGGCCGAGCAACAGAACCCAGGAATTCGAGGTGACGGCGAAGGGCGCCGCGCGGCGAGCGCGTCCATGAACCTCGCGCTCGTCCTGGCCGTCCGTGCCGAAAGTACCGCCGACATACGGCTGCAGGTCGTCGCCGAGCCGCCAGACGACTGCGCCCTCGGCACCGCTTCCCTGGGCCGCCAGCGCGCGCGATCTCGTCGGCGGTGCGCTGCACGTCGAGGCCGGTGGCGAGCGCGTCTCCGCCGAGGCGCAGCAGCTCGCGGGCCGGAAGCGGCGAAACGCCCTTGCCGTTTCCGCCCAGGCCCCCAGCGCGATCGCGGCATGCTCGGCAGCCAGCCGCCCTAGGGTCTCTTGTTCGGTCGTGAAGGACTGCGCATGCCGGAAGAGCTCCAACCGGCCGAGCTCGCGGCCCCCGAGCGCGATCGGCAGCGCGAGCGCGACGTCGAATCCAAGCCGGTGCCCGCTGGAGGGCTACGGCGTCGCCGTCCTCCGAACGGCGCAGCCGCGAGCCCCTGCAATTCGGCGGCGACGGAGGTCGACGACGCCCAGACCCGCGCGAGCTTCGAGCCAACGGCCGCCCCTCTGCGAGCACGCGCACGACGACGGCCTCGGCAGCGGTGGCACCGGCAGTCGCTTCCGCGATCGCCTCCAAGGCGTCGTCGGGAGACGCCACCTCGGCCATCTGTCTAAGAGCGCCCGTCAGCGCTTCGAGCGCCGTGGCGCCTTCGGCTGCTCGCTTCGTTCGGCCCCGGTCGATGCTCATCGCCCCCCAGTCGGGAGTATGGCGGCATGTAAACAGGCGCCGGCCTTCTAGTGGCCTGATCGGTGGCGTTGCCCGCTTCCTGGGTCGCGAGCACGCGGCCAGAGGGCGCGCTCGCTCGCAGGCAAGGCTGGCAGCCTTGACAAGAGCGAGCGTGCACTCTGGCGCAGCGTGATCGCGCGGCCAGGAGCTTGGCCATGCCTGCCGATCAGCCACTCGCTTGAGGGGATGGCGGAGCCCGCAAGGAAGACGCCCCCGCCGGATGTGCCCGTCTACGACCCGGGGCGTCGTCCGTCGCGAATATCGGCGCCAGCAGGGCGAGGCGTGAGGCCCGGCTGCGGCGCACGCGCGAGCGGCGCGCGGCGAACGTCCGCTTCCTGGCTGATCGTGCTGGCTCTGCTCGCGCTCAGCGTCTATCTGAGCATCGCCATGTGGCATCAGGTGCAGAGGCTGTTTGGCCTCTAGCGCGGAGCGAGCGTGAAGGTTGCCGCGCCGACTTAGGGACTCCACAGACCTGCCTGCCACGACTCGCAGCCGCACATGGCGCACGGCGGGAGCTCACTGCAGACGGTGATCGCGTATCCGCAATCGGCGCAGCGGAACTCGCCTTTCACATGATCCCCGGCGGCAGAGAGCTGAATTTCGTCGCCGCCGACGGCGCGTGGTCGGATCTTCGCGAGACGCGCTCATTCCAACCTCTTTGGTCGGCAACATGTGAATCAAACCACGAAGATGCACATACTTCCACCGTGGCAACCGAGGAACCCCTCTCCCCCGGGCCCGTGAGCCGCAGGCCTGCCGACCTGGCATTCAGGCGATGCCGGGCGGCATGACCGCGGTCGGCGAGCGCGCTACCTGGGTCTCCGGTCTCGTGCTCAGCATCTCGGCCTTCACCGACTGGTACGCCGGCTCCGGCGCCGTCGGGCCCACGATCGGCGTGATCGGCTGGCATACGGGAGCGCTCGGCAAGCTCGTCTTCTTCATCGGGCTGGCGGTGATCGCGCTCGTCGCGCTCCGCGAGGCCGGGATCGAGCTGCCACCGACCGTTCCGGAAAGCCTGGTCGTGATCGCGCTCGGCTCGCTCTCGACGATCTTCGTCCTCATCCGCTTGATCTCGATCCCCGACGAGTTCCTGCCGGCAAGCGGACGCGGGATCGGAATCTGGATCAGCCTGCTGGCGTCCTTAGCGGCGTAATCGGGGCCGGGCTGCTTCGAGCAGCGCGAAGAGCTGTAGCGATCCGCGACGCCGAGCGACGGCGCCGCCGAGCACGTCGAGCGGGTAGTGCACGCCGACATAGACGCGAGACCAGGCGATCGCCGCGGCTAGGACGAAGAAGCGGCGCCGCGCGCGCGCGTAGAACGCCAGGCGATCGTCGCGCACGGCGAAGCTCGATCGTCGCGTGTCCCGACGGGAACTGAGCCGTCGTGCGGCGCGTGGACGAGCGGTTTCGGCGACGGCGTAGAGCGTCGTTGGGCCGCACTCTGCCGATCCACTGTCTGAGCGCGGTACGAGATGAGCTGCCCGGCCAAGTCGGCGATCGCGACTTGCAGGAAGATCGGCGGCCGTCTCCACCAGACGGCGAGCACGGCCGCGATCGCGAGCCAGACCAGTCCCTGGCCGCCGATCCAGGACAGACCTTCGAAGACTGGGTTCAGCCATCCGGACCTGGTGGTGGACGGTCCAGCGTTCGAGCCTGCCGAGTCGTAGCTCCAGGCTGGAAGGAGCTGCTTCGGCGTGCTCGATCAGCTGCTGCGGATCGAAAGGCTTCCCGACGAAGCCCTGCGCACCCCGAGCGGTGGCCTCTTGGGCAGATTGCTCGTTGACCTTGCCGCTGAACATCATCGACCGGGATCGCGCCGACTCCATGCCGTTCCTGGACTCGCCGGAGCATCTCCCAGCCGTCGACCTCGGGCATCATCACGTCCGAGGCAGGATCAGGTCGGGCGAGACTTCTTCGAGCACTCCGAGTCCTTCCTCCGCGTTGCCGGCCTCGCGCACCGCGTAGCCCTCCATTTCGAGGTTGACGCGCACGTACTCGCGCACTCGCTCGTCGTCGTCGACGATCAGGACGAGCGGGCCCCTGCTGCGTCGAGCCGCCCGGGCCCGAGCGGTTGAGGAAGTCGTCGAGGTCCGGCCGCCGATAGCGCCGGTGCCCGCCCGGCGTGTAAAACGCGGGCACTCGGCCGCTGATCCGACCACTTCCGAATCGTGCTCTGGGCGACGCCCGAGGTACTTCGCCGCCTGGCCGAGCGTTAGCCAGTCCGGATCGCTCGTCGGAGCGCGTCTTCCTGGAAACTCGCGGCGGGCACGACCAAAAGCTACCCAAAGCTGTCGCTTCTTAACCTGATCGCGTCGCAGTGAGCGGCGGCAGCGTCCTGAAGGAGGTCTGCACGCCGCCGGGCCGCGGGTTGTCGTGCAGCGCCTGCCCCAGCGCGACCCCCGACCGCGAATACGACCACGAGCACGAGGCCGAGCACGATCTTGGTTCCGAGCCGGCACGTGACGCCGGGCGCGGCGTCGCCCGGTCACGCCACGGCCGTTCCGCGGCGGAGTCGTTGACGGCGTCACGGCTCGTAGTCCACGGCGCCGCGCGAGTAGAGATGGAACGCCGCGTCGGTGACCGTCGAAAGCCGTCGCGGCCAGCCGCTAGCCGGCTCGGTCTCTTCGACGGCCTCCCGGCTCCAGACCTCGGCCGACGCGTAGGCATCTGCGAGCTCCGCAAGGGTGAAGCTCTGACCGACGCGGCGGCGAAGCGCGGCGGTGACCGCTTCGAGCTCACTCGAGCCAGGCCTCGCTGCGGGGCGCCTCGCGCACCTCTTGCTGGAACCGGCGGTGACCCAGTTCCACTCGCGGCGAGTCTGATCGAGGGCGATCGGCATTGCGGGTGAGACTAGTGGTCTGGCCGGTGACGTTGCCCGCTTCCTGGGTCGCGAGCACCAAGCCAGAGGCCGCGATCGTCCGCAGGCAAGGCTCGCAGCCTTGACAAGGGCGAGCGTGGACTCTGGCGCCGCGTGATCGCGGGCCAGGAGCATGGCTACGTTGCCAGTCAGACCGCTTCTGCTCGCAGCAGCCTGAATCCGGCCAGAGGTGGTCCAGCTCGGCGAGGATCCGCTCGCCGAGCTCGTAGCTCCGGGCGCGCGAGCGCGAATGCGGCGTGCGCGTGGAGGCACTTCAGGCTGCCGCTGCGCGTCGACCCGCCGATCCCGCCGGGGAGCTCGGGTCGCAGCTCGCGCTGTTCCTCGTTCGCACGGTCGAGGCTCTGCTGAAGCGCGGAGTCCTCCTCGACTGCCGCGCGTCCAGCGTTCGACCCCACCGCGTGCTTCCAGCCGCGAGATCGCCGCCACGAGCTGCGGGCAGGTCAGGTAGTACGTCGTCGGGAAAGGCGCCCCGGCAGCGTCACGCGGCCACTGCTCCGTCACGGCCGGCCGGCCGTAGGGGCAGCGGACGGCTACGCGCCGGAACGCACGTGGCGGGCGACCGAGCTGTCGCGCAACGACGGCCTCATCCTCCATGCCGCCTGATCGTATGCTGCGCGTGCTTCCACGCCGGGATGCCCTTGACGATGAAGAGGCGCTCCCCCGGTTTGACGAGTCCGAGCCGGCGCGCTTCCCGTACGAGCGCCGAGTCGCTCGCCGTATCGGCGAGCTTGCGCTCAGTTGCCGCTTCTCCGCGCGGAGGCTCTGGACCTGGCCGAGCGCTCGACGAGCGTGTGGCGCGTGTCGACGTACGTGTGCAGCGGCCGGTAGTAGAGAAGGCCGACGAGACAGAGCGCCCCGACGCCGAGCCAGCGGCGAACGAGCACGCCACGCCGCGGTCGGCGCTACGTTTCTCTTGTTGTACCGGCCATGGGTCGTCGATCTTCGCGCGGCGGCCGCGCGGTCACTGCTTGATCGACAGCTAGACCGTTTCGACCTTGATCACGTTCGTCGAGCCGGCGATGTTGACGGCCGCGCCCGCCGTGATCACGACGCGGTCGCCGGTCCGACGACGCCGGACTCGCGGGCCGCGTCGACCGTCCGCTCCCAGAGCTCCTCGACGTCGGCGCATTCCGGGGATTCGCAGCGGGATGACGCCCCACTCGATCGCCATCTGCCGCCATGCGTACTCGTGATGCGTGAGACCGAGTAACGGGCCGGCGCGGCCGGAGGCGCGCGACCGCCGATGCGGTGCGACCGCTGAAGGTTGGGACGAGGATCGCGGACGCCCGAAGCGTCTCAGCGAGGTCGCAGGCGCTCGTTGGACATCGCCTGCCCGACGGTCGGCTCCTCCCCGGCCTCGGGCAGCTGGTGCCGTGTAGCCGAAGGCTCGGCCCACGGCGCGGGCGATTCGAGTCATCGTCGTCACCGCTTCGATCGGGAACTCGCCGATGGCGGTCTCGCTGGAGAGCATCACCGCGGACGTGCCGTCGAGGAGCACATGCAACTGAACGAAGCGGCTAC
>ERZ1370068.8081-contig-6962_pt1 | contig 47935 bp, 92 predicted proteins | sample MGYA00561227_ERZ1370068 | MGnify/ENA primary metagenome ERZ1370068 (study PRJEB38410, sample SAMEA6850437) | metagenome | study: Metagenomic assessment of the ecological functions of the soil: analysis of the soil microbiota associated with the... | reverse complement strand
CGAGCCGAGAAGCGAACCGGCAAAGATGCTGCAGAGCACGCCGCGCCAGCCAAGGGAAAGCCCCAATCGCGGCAATAAACTTAAGGTCGCCGCGGCCCATCGCTTCCCGGGGGATGTGTAATTCGCGCACTTTCCCCGCTGATCCGATCCACCTCATCGAGTTGGAAAGACTCTCGGCCACATCATCAACGAATCGAAGTGTAACTGGAGGGTGCAATATTTTCAAACACCCGGCCGTCGACCTGTGCTCTCCAAGCAATGCATCAACATCAGGTCGCTCTCGCGGGCAAAATGTTCACCCAGGTGCTGCGCTCGTCACCGACGACAAACTCGGCGTCTTCTCCTTCGCGCACCCAGGTAAAAGTAGTCGGCTCAAGGCAGCCGCAACCGTTTCTTGCCGAAGGCTTTCTTGCTCTCCTTCCAACACCAGCCAGAGCAAGCCGTAGCCGAGAGCCGCCGCACCTAACGAGTATAAGATCGCCATCAGACGCGATTCCTGGTCCATGAGCGCGGGCACAGCAAGAACTGGAGACCAAAGCCGGCAATCACGCCACCGATGGTGATTTCGCCGGGAATGATGAAATGTTCGAAGTCGATGAAAGTCGCGCTCACCAGGAGCGCAATCAGGACCCAGTAAGCGATCGCAAGCGGCCACGGGAAAGCAACCCCAGGCGGCGAGAAACAGAAGCGCGGTCAGTAATTCGACCAGGAAATAACGAAAGGCGATCCGCGCCCCGCAGCTGGCAGATCTTCCCGGAGCCAAAGCCAGCTGAGCAAGGGCAGGTTTTGATGCCATGGGATCGGCTGGTTACAGGCGGGACAAAAAGAGCGTCGCGGATAATTGACCGAAAGTTCCGCGGCAAGCGATAAATGCAGACGTTCAGGAAAGAGCCCAGCACCGCCCCGAAGACAAAGGCGAAGGTTGCGAAGAGGGTTTCGTAGGCAGCGGTGTTTTTCCACGCTCACTCCGACTCTTTCCGTGTGGCCTTGCGCTGCATAAACCAGGCGATCCAGATGCAGCTCTCGTAGAGCAAACACATCGGCAGGCTAAGCGCGAACAGAGTCAAGAACATCCGGTGTCGGCGTGATAATGGTCGCGAGAACAAGAGATTAGGACAATCGCGTAGGGGCCTGGTTTTGGCCATGAACTCATACGTGATCAGCCCGAACTTAACCAAGGCCAGCACCACTACCGGTAACTCAAAGGCCATCCCGAAACCAAGAACGAACCGGGTGACAAAGGAATAGTATTGCTGGACCGTCCACATGGGAGTCCAGCCTAACGACTGGGTGTCGTTAAAGAAAAAAGAATCGTTTTGGGGAGCAGCCAGTAATAGCAGCAGAGCACCCCAATTAGAAAGAGAGCGAAGCTGACGCCGATCGCAGGAAAGAGAACCTTTTCTCCACCGCGGTCAGGGCTGGGAGAACGAATTGCGCGAGGAAATAAAGCAGGAACGGAAAGGGAGAGCACGATCCCGGCATAGAAGGCGAGATGGAAGGAAATGGTAATCGAGTCTGTGACCCCGAGCGCCCTTAGCGCGCCCACCTGCCCGCCAATCTCCTCGAGCGGGCGTTGCAAAACCCGAACCAATTGCTGCCGGAAAGCAGAAGCAAAGAACCATCGCCGCCATCAGCACCGCCGCCATTTTTACTACCGTTCAACGCAGATCCTCGAGATGTTCGAGGAATGGCTTCGAGGTTTCGCTGTCCGGCGGATCACGAAAGGAAAATATCTCCCGCAGCTTCATTCGTTAGGAAAAAGCTCGCCGCGGGCGACGAGGCGCGCCCAGATGCTGAGAGTATTGGAATCCCGGATTTCGCCATCCGCGATCATCTCGCGGAGAAGGTCGGCGCTAAACTCGCGACAATCGACGATCGTCTCCCCAGCCCGTCGTGCTGAGGACCGCCGGTGGCTTTGCCACCGGCCGGGCGAGAAAGAAGTAACAATGCTCGTCCGTAAAGCCCGGCGAAGAAAAGAGAATGCCTAACGAGATTAAGTCGCCATCCGCGGCCAGCTCATAACCGGTTTCCTCCCGCAGCTCGCGCAATGCCACCTGCCGCACTGCCTGGCCTCGAGCGACTCCATCGATCTGTCCCGCGGGCATGGACCGAGATGGCGGCGCGAATCGGGATCCGTTCTTTCGCGGATGAGCACAATTGGCCGTCGGCCGTGATCGGCGCGATCACCACCGCCGGTTTGCGATGCGACAACGGACCATTTGTGGGGCGTCTGTCTGGTTGGGGTCAGCTACGCCGTCGTGTCGCAACCGTGAGGTGCGGGCTTTGAAAATGGGTTTCGCTCCCAGCCGTTCTCCAACCTCCAGTGTCCCGGACCAAATTACTCCTTGCACCGGGAGAAGTTATGAGAGGTGGTCGGGAAAGCGGAATCATTCGCCGCTGGCGGCGCGCGTCCGCACGATTCGGGCCGCGACAAAACGCGGTCTCGGGCAGGACGAACTCCGCAGCTCCAGTTCCACTCTGGTGAGATCGAATTGCACCTAGAAGATGTTCCGCCATCTCATGAGCAAGGGTCTCGATCAATTTCTCGGCCGGCCGGAAAGGAATTGCCGAAGGCCCTGGCAGATCGCGGCGTAATCGACCGTTCCGTTGAGCCTCATCGTTCAGCCGGTCGAAAGAATTTCGCGGCTGCAAAACGAGCGAAACGGTAAGGCGTTGCGGGCTGGGCCCGTTCCTCGTCTGTGAACCCCAACTCGCGCCATCAGTTCCAAGCCTTGAATCACGATTTCGTCCTGGGCGAATCCATTCAGAGCAACATGGTTGAGGGCGGAACTTGCGCAACTGGACAGCATCCAGCTCGCAACGCCGAGAGGCCCGGCGGTCTATATGCTGAGCCCCTCACCTTAATCCTCTCCCCTGGGGGTAGAGGAGGACGCGAAGCGCCAGGTGAGGGCGAGCTCAACGCCCATGGGAGCTATGCACGAGGGCGACTTCCACTGATGAATTTCTCGCCTCAGGAACCGCCAAGGTCTTATAATCGTTAGGCCAATTGACCGAATATGGATTAGAGCTTTGGTTATTCTTCTGGGGTGCTGGGATGAACGATCCCGCCTACAATCTCGCGTAGGTCGCGGCGAATTTCTTTCCAAGGTCGCGCAGGTGAAAACTCGCGCAGCTTTGCGCCGGCGCGATATTCCGGCCTGGTCGCCCCAGCTCAGAATCCAGCGCTCAATTTCCTCCAGGCTCCCAAGCTGCGTGTGTAACTCAAGGCGACCGTCTCGCAGCCACTGATCTCTTGTGAGTGATGCCAGGTCCAAGCCTTCTGCACCAACTGGGCGGCGAAAGGTTGGAAACGAACCCGCACCGTTGTCCGGTTCCCTGGCCCTTGAAAATTCCAAAGCTCGAACCGAGCGAACTGGCCAGATGGAAAAATCAGACGGTCGCCGAAAGCGCGCTCCAGTCCGGCGGGCTCTCTGAATCCGCGGCGTTGGCGAAGGTCCGGGTAACTGTCGCCGACGATCAAGGTCGAACCCAAAGATCAGATACCACTGGTTGATCGGCACAGCCGAGGTGGTAAGGCGACGAACCCGGCGTATCTCAGCCGCAGTGCCTCTAAGTCTGCGGTAACGAAATTCGATCTCCGCGGAATCGAGGACCGCGTGACTCAGGACTTCAAAACTTCCAGGTCACCTTCACTTTGCCCGACGTTGCGAAATGAGATCGCGGAATCCAGGTCACTCCAGGTGAAACTGACTTTGTCGTTGAGCCCGTCGCCAATCTTCTTGAAGGCCGCGCGCAGCGGGGCTTCGAAAGGCGTGCCGTGATATTGTTGCAAGGCCTTGCGCGACAAAGCGCACGATCTGCCTTCCGAGACCTGGATGGTTGGGAAACTGGCGACTGGCTCAGTGTAATAAAAATCCGAAATGGAGTTGGTCGCACTCAATCGGCATGCAGTCAGAGCCGCATAGCGCATGAAGTCGATGTCGCGCTGGATCGTTTTCTCGAGACCTCCAGCTCGAGCGCAAGCTTGCGACACGGTGGGTAACTCTCGCCTGCAACTGGGCATGGACCTGCCATCATGCGGGCGAGCGGTGGCCGCGAAGAATTGTTCCGCTGGCCTTCTCGGACCGCGCTGAAGCTGGCTCGCGCGTGCTTTTGGTTCTCTCGGACGCGGCATGTCCGATACAAAGCGACGGGCATCGCCAAGGCTCAAGGGAAAATTTTCCTCTTCCCCAGCGCGCCGCTGGAAGCGTGTCGGCCGAGTCAGGCTGTGAGCCTGACCTCCGAATGTGATCCCAAGAATTCCTCCCGTCAGAACGTCGGACACCTTTTGTCCGAGGGGTTGTGATATGGTGCCAGCCGTGAACGCCAGAACGGGCCTGCATCTGCACACAAGTAACCGGTTGGAGGTCTCGGCCGCGGAACTCGCCGGGATCATCGCCCGCCCGTCCGCCTCGATCTTTGAACCCGAGACCGTGGTGGTGCAAAGCGTCGGCATGGGTCGCTGGCTCGCCCGCCTCGCCGAAGCCCATGGCATTTGCGCCAATGTCCGGTTTCCGTTCCCGCAAAGATTAGTCTCAGAAGTTTTCGCCGCGGCCCCTGCCGGACGCGCCGAGTGGCCGCGCTTTTGAACGCGACATCTTGTCGTGGCGAATCATGCGAATCCTGCCCGCGCTGAGTGAGCGCGAGAATTTGCCCTCGTATCGGAGATATCTTGCCGGCGACCGCCGGGCGATGAAGTGCTATCAACTTTCGCACAAGATCGCGGAAGTCTTCGACCGTTATCTGGTCTTTCGGCCTGAACTGATTCTCCGCTGGGATGCGGGGGAGGCCGGCGACGATTGGCAGGGCAATCCTTTGGCGGGAGTTAGCAAAGGAAAATCCCAAGTCTCATCCGCCGGCCTTCGCCCAAGGTCAAAGGTTGAGTTGCGCAAACGAAAGGCTCCTTTGCGCAAAGGCTTTCGATCTTCGGCCTTCGAGTTTGCCCAGACTCTATCTCGATATCCTGCAAACTCTCGCCAGTTACGTCGAGATTCACCTTTTCCCTCCTCGAGCCGACCGACCAATGGTGGGCACGAGATCGCTTCAGCCAGGAAGAAGCAAAGCAACTGAAGCGCCAGCCCAAACTGACCGCGGCCGACCTACACCTGGAGCGTGGTAATAGCCTGCTCGCGTCCATGGGAACACTGGGACGCGCCTTTCTTGGCCTGGTGAGGGAGCTGGAGCCAGTTGCGGAAGATGAACAATTCGTTGCGCCTAACGAGGAAACGACCCTTACGCAGATCCAACGCGATATCTTTCTCCTCCAGGACCGGAACGTGACGGAAGCAATCCCCGCAGAAGATCGCTCCATCCGGTTTCACTCCTGCCACAGCCCGATGCGGGAGATGGAAGTTTTGCACGACCAGTTACTCGCCATCTTCGAACAGGATCCAGCGCTTGAACCGCGGGATGTGGTGGTGATGATGCCCGACATTGCAGGAGCTATGCGCCTTATATCCAGGCGGTCTTCGATACCCCGGAAAATGAGAAGATGCGCATTCCATTCACGATCGCAGACCGGTCGCCGAGGACGGACAACAACGTGGTCGATACCTTTCTCGCGATTCTTGAGTTAAGCGAGAGCCGTCACGGCGTGAGCAGCGTCCTGCACATCCTTGAGTCACCCGCGATCCTGCGACGTTTTCAACTCGCCGAGGCTGACGCTGGAAACAATTCGGGCCTGGATCGAGAAAGCAGCTATTCGTTGGGGATTGATGCCGCTCATCGCGAAGGTTTCGACCATTCCAGGCTTTTCCCAGAATAGCTGGCGAGAAGGATTAGACCGGCTGCTCCTCGGCTATGCCATGCCGCTCTCCAGGCCAACAGCTCTTCCACGGCATTCTCCCGATTGATGAAGTCGAAGGCAATTATGCCGAAGTCCTGGGTAACTTCCCTCGAATTCACCGAAGCACTTTTCTGGAACCCAAAGAGTTCTCCCGGGAGCGGACCTTGCCCGAATGGCAGACTGTTCTCCGTCGACTGGTGGAGCGCTTTTTCGCTTCCGATGAGTTCGCTCGCGAACTTTATCAAATTCGTGACATCCTGGACTCCGTTAGGCGACAATCTCCTGCGGAAGCAGACTTTTACTGAACCGATCCCGTTCGAGGTCATGCTCGCGCATCTAAAGCGCATTCTGGGCGAGAGAGAAAGCGGCGCCGGTTTCCTTGTTGGTCGCGTCACCTTTTGCGCGCTTAAACCGATGCGGAGCATTCCTTTCAAGGTTGTCTGCCTCGTGGGCATGAACAGCACCGCTTACCCGCGCAAATCGGCTGGAGATTGGGTTTGATCTGATCGCTCGAAACCCGCAGCCGGGCGAGCCGTTCAATTCGCGACGATGGACCGCTATCTTTTCCTCGAAGCGTTGCTCTCGGCACGGAAGATTCTTTCATCTGAGTTATGTCGGGCAATCGATAAAAGATGGCAGCTCGCTGCGCACCCTCGGTGCTCGTGAGCGAGTTGCTTGATTACCTGGACGTCGCCGGCGGCGGATCGCTCGTCACCCGTCATCGCCTTCAGCCTTTCAACGCGGAATACTTCCAGGGCAAAGGTAATCTCTTCAGTTACTCGACCGAAAACTGCCGGGCCAGCGCCGCGGCCGAAACCGAGCGAGTCAAACCAGCCCGTTTCTTCAGCGCACCGCTGCCTCCGCCCGAGGAAGATGGCGGAGGGTGACCTTCGAAAACCTTCTCGGTTTCTATCGCAATCCGTCGAAGTTCTTTCTCCGCGAGCGACTCCAGCTTCGTTTGCCTGACGATGAAGATCCGCTCGAGGAACAGGAGCTCTTTGACCTCGGAAGCCTGGCTGCCTACAAGATCGAGCAGGATCTAACGCGTCGCTCGCTCGCAGGCGAAGAGTTAGCGGCTCTGGAAATTCTCGTCCGGGCCGGAGGTCAATTCCCGGCAGGTGAGACTGGCCGGCTGAATTTCAAAAGATGATGCAGAAGGTGGCGAAGTTTACTGAAATGGTTCGGCCCCACCGCGGATCAGGGCCCACTCAATCTATCCGATCGAGCTCGAGCTCGGTGATTGGAGAGTTGCGTGGCCGCATCGATGGGCTGACCGAAAGCGGCTATCTCTATTATCGCCTAACGACCGCAAAACCGCTGGACCTGATTAGAGTCTGGATTTGTCATCTCGCGCTCAATCTCGTGCGTCCGATCCAGCTCGCGCCTAATTACGTCACCGCCTGATCACCGCAGGCTCCGTCCGGACTTATGAACCAATCGAGGACGAGGAGAAAAATCGGGCGCTTCTCTCCGATCTGCTCGAAGTCTATGGCGAGGGTTGGCGCGAGCCGTTGCCTTTCTTTCCCCGCTCCTCGCTAACTTTCGCTGAACTCACTCTCCGGCCCGATGGGAAAAAGGATGCGCTGACCAAGGCGCGCGAGGTATGGGAAGGCCGTCCCTGGGACGATAGTTTTGCCGAGAGCGACAATGTCTATTTCGCGCTCGCCTTCCGTAATGCAAAACAGCCGCTCGATTCCAGATGGAAGGATCTCACTCGACGGGTGTTTCATCCTTTGCTCCTTCACAGTGAGGCGGTGGAACGTTGAAAGCCCGCCAAAAGTTCGACCTTCTGGAAACGTCGCTGCAGCCGGGCAAGACTTTGATCGAAGCCAGCGCTGGGACCGGCAAGACTTACACGATTGCGGGGATTGTGCTGCGGTTGATCCTCGAACAAGGGCTAAGCGTCGAGCAAATCCTGGTCACTACTTATACCGAGTTGGCAACGGCGGAGTTAAGAGAACGAATTCGATGTTTACTTCGCGATACCCTGATCGCATTTGAAATCGGTCACTCGCCCAACGAATTCACCGAAGAGTTACTCCGGCGGAATCAAGCCAACGTGCAAGCCACAGACCGGCTTAGGCTCGCGCTTCAGACCTTTGATGAAGCGGCCATCCACACCATCCACGGCTTCTGCCAGCGGGTCTTGAAAGACCGTGCCTTCGAAAGCGGCGGGCTTTTCGACGCCGAGCTAATTACCGATCAAAGCGCGATTCTAAATGAAATCGTGGATGACTTTTGGCGGAGTCATTTTTACACCGCGAACCCCTTTTTGATAGCCGCCGCCACCACCCATAAGTTGTCTCCGGCAATCCTGCGACGTGACCTCGATGACCTGACTAAGAAACCAACGCTCGAGATTCGGCCTTCGTTCGAGGCGGAAGGCGATGGCGATCCGGGGAAAGAGTTAGTCGCCGCCTGGGAAGCGACCGGGAGTGCTGGCTAAATCAGGGGAACGACATAAAGTCGATTTTCAAAGGTGCTCTCTGGGCCAACCAGCCCTACAATAACCCGGCGGAGGTCGCAGCTCACTTCGATCAGCTTGAACAGATTCTTGTCGCTTCGGCCATGGTCGAAGCACACAGCAAAGACGATTCGTTTCTTTAGCTCAACTCGGCTGGCCAAAAAGACAAGAGCAGGCCGTCAGACGCCGAGCCACGAATTCTTTCAAGCGTGTGAGAAGGTGCTCGAGCTGGAATCCAGTTTTGTTCTCAGACTTAGAGCCAGGTTCCTACGCTGGGCGCGAGTGGAAATGGGCCGGCGCAAACTCGACCGGAACGTCTTTTTTCTTTGACGACCTTCTTGGCCGCCTTCATGATTCGTTGGGCGGTCCGGGCGGAGAGGCGCTCGCCGAGAGCATCCGGAAGAGGTTTCGCGCAGCGTTGATTGACGAGTTCCAGGATACCGACCCGCTCCAGGACGCGATCTTTGAACGGATTTATTCCGGAAGCGATTCGTTAGTCTTTTTCATTGGCGATCCGGAAACAGGCCATCTATGGGTTCCGCGGCGCGGACGTGCTTTACCTACATCTAGCTGCCGCTGGCAAGGTGGATCGCCGTTATACCCTCGACAGGAACTGGCGTTCGGAGACCGGCTTGATCGACGCGGTCAATACTCTCTTCGAGTTAGAGACAAACCCGTTTCTGCTCGATGGAATTACCTTTGAACGAGTCGAAGCGGCAGGCGAAGCGGATCGAAAGGCCCCTAACCCTCAAGGGGAAAAAACACCGCCTTTCCAGTTATGGCTCAGTGAAGAGGCAATGACCACCACCGATGCGGCGCCAGTGCTGGTAAAGATTCTCGCGAGTGAAATTGTGCGGGTTCTACAGAGTAGCGCAAAGATTGGCGACCGGCCAATTGTGCCGCGTGATCTCGCGATCCTCGTCGGCGCGAACCGCGAGGCGCAGATGATCCAGGAAGAGCTGCGGCAGCGACGGGGTGCCGACAGTCATTTACGGCGCCGCGAATGTTTTCAAGTCGCGCGAAGCGAAAGAGGTGCTAACCATTCTTGCCGCGGTCATCGAACCGGGTCAGGAACGCACAGTCCGCGCGGCCCTGGTCACCGAGGCCCTGGGCATAACGAGTGAAGGAACTCGTTCGGTTGGCCGCCGACGAAAGCCGTTGGGAAGAACGGCTTCAGCAATTTCAACGTTATCAGCGAGCTCTGGCGGGAAAGCGGCTTTATCCAAATGCTGCGGACGGTGGTCGCCGAGCAAAATGTTCGTCCCCGGCTCCTAAGTTACACCGATGGCGAGCGGCGACTGACTAACTTGCTGCATCTTGGAGAGTTACTGCATCACATGGGCGTCGAAGGCCAGCTCGGGATGAGCGGTCTTTTTCAAACGTCTCGATGAGCTGATTCATTCCCAGGTAATCCAAAGCGAGGAATACGAGCTGCGCCTGGAAAGCGACGAGGCAGCGGCCCGAATCATTACTGTTCACAAAAGTAAGGGACTGCAATATGGGATCGTCTTTTGTCCGTTCTCGTGGAAAGACCCACGAAAACCGGGAGACGAAAACGTCATTTTTCACGAGCAGGATAGGATCATTCTCGACCTAACGAAAGACAGCGCGAGCAAGGCCGCCCAGGAAAAAGAGACACTCCAGGATAAGATGCGGTTGCTCTATGTAGCACTGACTCGTGCAGAACATCGCTGTTCCCTGGTCTGGGGGAATTTCACGAATGGTCAGAAATCAGCGCCGGCCCATCTTTTGGGACGTGGCCGGGCCGGATCGCCGAGTTAACAGAGCCAGCCGAACATAGCCAGGTTGCCGCTCCCGGCCAGGACAGAGTCTTCTTATTTCTCGCAAATACAGACCACCTCGACGCTTCAGGCTCGCCGGTTCGAGCGTGCGCTTGATCGGACTTATGGCATCGCCAGTTTCACCCGGCTGCTAAGTGATCAAATCGAGGAGCCTGAGATACCCGAAGACGATGCGCATCGAAACCATCGCCGCCGAGCCGGCGGAAGTTGTCGATGACGCCGCGCTCGAGGGCATTGCGGCTTTCCGTCGCGGCTCCGGTCCCGGCACCTGTCTGCATCACATCTTTGAGGAGTTGGATTTCGCGAATCCATCGCACTTGAATTCGTTAGTCAAAGCAAAGCTCCAGGCCTTTGGAATCGCCGGCTTTGATCAAGTCGTGACCGAGATGGTGGAGAAAGTGCTAACCGTTTCGCTCGACCCGGAAGACCCGGATCTCAAGCTTTGCAAACATTGAGCGCAGAGCGCGATTATCGGAGCTGGAGTTTTACTTCCCGCTCGCCGCGTGGTGACTCATCAGAAGCTAGCCCATCTTTTTCCAGACAAACGGCTGTCATTTCCAGACGATGAGCGGGTTCATGAAAGGCTTTATCGATTTGATCTTTCAGCATCAGGGCCGGTTTTACATCGTGGATTGGAAATCAAACTGGCTCGGCCCCAGCCCGGAGAGTTATACGCCGAAAGCGATGGATGAGGAGATGGCGAGCAAGTTCTATCATCTCCAGCTAAGTATCTACACGGTGGCTTTGCACCGGCTGCTGCCGCGCGCTTGCCCGGCTACAGTTATGAGACTCACGTTGGTGGCGTCGTTTTATCTCTTCCTGCGGGGGATCGAGCCATCACGGCCGAATCTGGGGATTTGGCGAACACAACTCAAGGCAGATTTCGTCGAGCGTTTGAGCGGGCTTATTTGATCATGACGCTCTGAGTTATCGATCGGTCCACTCGACCGCCATTTTGCAGCGCTCATGCAACGACTGTCGGGCAGCGCCTCCAGCGAGCTTGAACTGGCCAGCTCGTTAGTCAGCCGGGCCCAGTTCGAGGGCAACGTTTGCCTTCAGCTAGGTCAACATTGCGGCTGAAGCGAACTCTAAGACTGGGGACTTTGTCACAAAACTTAGGGCATCCGAAATGGTTGGCGCTCCGAGTGATTTGAAGCCGCTGATTCTCGACTCGGCGAACCGCCTCTACCTCCGACGCTACTGGGAATACGAACAATCCCTCGCCAAAGCGATTCGGGATCGATGGAAGATCGCCCCTCCAAAGGTCGACCCAGAACGCCTGATGAAAGGCCTGGACCGTCTTTTCCCCGATAAGGATCCGGCTAACCGACAGCGAGTCGCCGCCCACACGGCCGCCACTCAGGAATTTCTGTGTTATTACTGGCGGCCCCGGCACCGGGAAGACGCACTACGGTGCTGGCCATCCCTGCCTTGCTTCTCGAACAAGCCGGCAAACCGCTCCGGCTCGAGCTCGCCGCGCCGAGTGGAAAAGCAGCGATCCGTTTGCAGGGAGTCAGTGCAACGCGGAAAAGAAGGTTTGGATTGCCCGGCGCAAATCAAGGAGTGGATGCCTAACGAGGCCGCCACCATTCATCGATTGCTCAGAGCAATCCCGGAGTCGCCCTACTTCCGGCATAATGCGGAACACCAGTTGTTGGTCGACGCTGTGATCGTTGATGAAGCTTCCATGATCGATTCCCGCGACAATGGCGAAACTGCTTGCGGCGACTCCATTGACAGCCCGGATGATCCTCCTTGGGGATAAGGATCAACTGGCGTCAGTCGAAGCCGGCTCGGTGCTGGGAGATATCGCGTCGTGATTCGCGCGCCGCGGCCGCCGCAACCACAAGTCAATGACACGACCGGTCAGCTCGCCTTCACGTTTGACCAAAGTAACTCAAACTCTCCGTTGCGGGATTCAATCATTGAGCTGCGCCGGAACTACCGTTTTTCCCGTGAGAGCGGTATCTACCAGCTGGTGCAGGCAGTTAATGCGGGAGAGCCCGACAAGGTCTCGCACAATCCTGAATGACTCTTCCTACCCGGACGTGACTTGGAAGCCATTGCCGGACCGACAGTCACTAACCGCAGCGTTGGCCAAACCCGCGGCGGACGGTTTTGCCGCCTATCTCCGGGCAAGCAATCCACTCGAAGCTCTAAACCGGCTCGGAGATTTCCCGAATTCTATGCGCAATCCGACGCGGGCCGTTTGGGGTCGAGAACGTGAACCCTTGTTATCGAGGAAGCGCTGGCGAGAAAGGAGTTACTGGAAAAACCGGGCAATGATTGCACGCGGACGACCGATACTGGTCACACGCAATGACTATCATCTTAGGCTCTTCATGGTGATATCGGGATCATCCCCGACGATCCGAAAGGGAGCGGAGAGAAGCGGGCCTGGTTTAACTCCGCTGATGGCAGGCTTCGGCAAATCTTGCCCACCCGCCTGCCGGCTCATGAAACCGCCTTCGCAATCACGGTGCACAAGAGCGGGGCTCGAATTTGAAAAGTCCTCCTGATTTTGCCGGAAACGGATTCGCCGCTTCTCACTCCCGCGAACTCTCTACACAGCGTTGACCCGGTCCCAGAAGCGGTGGAGATCTGGGGCTTCGAGAAGGTCTTGCGTGCCGCAATCGGCCGCCATGTCACCCGTAACTCCGGGCTGGCGCGACGCCCTTTGGGTCTAACCTTCAGCAACCCCAACGCATCGACCTTCACTGGCAGATTCCTTCAAGCCTTGAGAAAAATCCGTGTTCGGATCCGAGCGAAGCACGCGGAAGCTTAGCTGAATCTCTCCCAGTGCCTTGGGAACCATGGAGCGCCCAGTTCTGGATGCGGCGTCAGACGTCAACTTCGCCTCCAAGTATCACTTCGCCAGACTTGTCCAGGGTGACAGGCGCAGGAATCGCGTAATCATTTTTTTGTTGACGATAATGTAAGGTTCTTGCAAAGCTCGGAACCGACACAATCGCATGAAAACAGTTCCTCTCGGAATAGCTGGGCTGGCTCTTGTAGCCAGCGGTCTGTTTGCTTATCATTCTCTGACTCTTACCCAGGACGATGAGAACACCTCCGGCAGGGAATTCTCGCGCGCTTCGCTAAGCGTTGGCTACGGTAACGAGCCGCCTTGCAATCAACCCAACCTCTTCCCTGGAGGTAAATTCATCCGATACTTCGTAAGCCGGTCGATCGAATTGCTCACATGATCGCTCTGTCCGGAATCCCAGTCCCCAGGGAATGGTTTGCCCCGCAACAGCGAGGGCGCGGAAGGGCACGGAGAATCCTTCGTAATTTTCATGGCTGTCGAAAAAATTCCTGGTCGTTGACGACGAGACCGTCATCACAAAGAGCATCAGCGAGAGCTTGCGCGCGAAGCGTTACGCGGTCTCGGTTGCCGATTCTCTCGCCAAGGCCGAACGACTCCTTGGACGCGACAGCGTTCGACATCAGTTGCCGCTTGACGCTGAACCTGCCCGATGGCAGGGAACCGACCTTCTCGAGCGTCTCTCTGCCATCCCGCAAAAGCCGCTCATCGTCAGCGATGAGTGGGGCCGCAACCCTCCGAGTCCGCCCTCGCCTCGCATTCGTTTCGGTGCGTTTGATTACCTCTTGAAGCCGTTTGCACTCAGCCAGGTCGAAGTGCTGGTGAAGAAGGCGGAGTCATTTCGCCAAGTGCTTAAGGTGAGCCAGCTTCTCAGTCACGAAACCGCGGGTAGCACCGAGGATTTATCGGCACCGGTCCCCGGTTTCTCCACTTCAAACAGCTGATCAAGAAAGTCGCACCCACAGAGGCGACTGTTCTGATTAGTGGCGAGAACGGGACCGTGGAAAGAGATGGTCGCGAGCGAGATTTTAAAGGAAGTCTTCGGGCGGCGGCACCTTACATCCGGGTGAATTGCGCCGCGATGAGCGAAACGCTGATCGAGAGTGAATTTTTCGGGCACGAAAGAGTGTGCTCACCGGGGCGACCGACCGTCGGGAAGGCCGCTTTGAACTGGCCAATGGCGGCACGCTTTTGCTCGATGAAATCCAGCGAAATTCCGATTCGGCTGCAGGCTAAACTCCTGCGCGTCCTCCAAGAGCGCGAGCTTGAGCGAGTTGGCGGCACCTCCACCGTCAAGGTTGATGTGCGCGTGCTGGCGACAACAATCGCAACCTGAAAAGGCCGTGGCCGCGGGCGAATTCCGTGAGGACCTCTTCTATCGGCTGAACGTTTTTCCGCTGCACGTTCCGCCCTTGCGCGAGCGGCGTGAAGACATCCCCATGCTCGCGGAGCATTTTCTCCGGCGGTTTGCGCGCAGCCACGGCCGGAAGATTCCGGGTTTCTCAAGGCAGCGATGGATCGAATCCTTCATCACGATTGGCCGGGGAACGTTCGTGAATTACAAAACACGGTCGAGCGCGCGGTCATCCTGACGGACGAAGGATCCCGGATTCAAGCGCTTCCCGGCACTCCTGCCCGAAGGGACACACGGCTGATACCTTTCTCTGAAGACGCGCCCGCGGAAGTCGCTGTGACCACCGCCACTTCTGAATCTCACCCTTACACCTCCCGTCGTCGAGCAAAATGGAGACGAAGCAGAGATTGACCACTCCGACGAATTTTTATCTCTCCAGGAGTTAGGAGAAAAGACAAACGCTTCTGGCCCTCCGTCGCACAGGAGGTAATCGCACCAAAGCCGCGGTGCTTCTTGGGATCAGTATTCGTGCACCCTGCGCAACAAAGCTTTACGAATACAAACTTCAGAACGACGGAAGCGACCCAACCGCGAGCGAGTGACCAACTACGATCGTGCTCGCCGGAAATTGAGGCGCGGCAGATTTTCGCCGGGCGCGCGAACAGCGCCAACGTTTGTCACCTTGATCTGACGGTAAATCTCGTCGCGGTAAATGGGCAGAGTTGCGCGGCGCGCGGATGCAGATTTTACGGTGTCGGAATCGATTCGGCTGACGTAGATCTCGATCTCGTCGCCGATCATGATCCTTCGTTGACTTTGCGGGTCAGGACCAGCATCGCGTTGACCTTAGGTTGCTGAATCCTTCGGCCGTTCGTCGATCAACACATGTTGGGCAGAGTATTGTTCGAAATTGGCAACGATGACCTGCTTTCCAATCAGCGTGTGCCGATTCACGAGAAGCGGGCCGACCAGGTTTACCGTGACGTATTGCGGGTGGAGCGAGTGAATGGTCACGATGTTGAAGACGATCACGTCTTCGGCGGACTCGACTCGTAATTGCTCGGCGTCGTCATCGCTCACTTCCAGGTCGTAACCTGCAATCAAGGTATGGGGTTCAACGACTGCGAAACAGATTTCCTCACTTCCAGAAGAGCGCATCGAGAGGAGGGGCCAGGTGCCGGGAATGGGCGCGAGGTCAAATCGCTGCATCTCCGGCAGACCAACCAAACCATAAGGCAGATGAATCTGACACTTAGCAGTCTGCGTTTCCGAAAAGTTATTTCCTGCTACTTTCACGGTCTGCGAGAATTCGATTTAATTATTGCAGGTAATCGAGGAGTGACAGCTGCATAACCTGCGCGCCGCTCTGCAAGGCAGCTTGATAGGCGGTCTGCGTTTGCTGGAATTTTACCAACGTTTGCGCCAAATCGGCATCGGCGTCCTGGGAGACGAGTTTCTCCAGGTCGGTGAAGCGCGCCGAATTCTGCGTGCCATCCGCTTCCAGGCGCGTTTGCACCGCGCCGACGCCGCTGATTGCGACCAGCAGATCGTCTTCGGAACCATGCAGGCTCGAGGCCGCTGCCTGCAACCGCCGTTGGATCTTCATTCGTTAGGGCGTCCCGCAACGCGATCAGGTTATTCACGAAATCACCCAGCTTCTGATTGGTGGCGCCGTCGGTGTAGGGCGAAATAGGCGCCCCCCTTCCGACGTTTGCATTGCGGCGGCGGTCGCGGCTCCGGTATAAGTCACCGCGGTCGCGTTGCCGGAGACGTCGCGCGTGACCTCAAATGGCGGCGCATCCGTTTTCGTTCCTCCGAAAAAGATAGTCTGTTCCGAGGCGGGTGTTACCATCCTGGATGGCCTGCTCAATCAACTGATTTACTTCCGCAGAGTAAGCCTGAAAAGAATCTGAACCGGCAGCGTCGGAGCCGCCGAGAACGCCTAACTCACCCGCCCGATCGGAAATGGTCTTCAATCCACTCAGTGAACCGAACACCGATTGACTGATTTGCATCGCACGACCCTGATTCCTGTAGAACTGCTGGATCTCCTGTTTTTGAGATTCAAGGGCCAGGATACGCGATGCTGCCGCCGGATCATCGGACAGCTGGGTCACGCGCTGCCCACTTGCGACCTGCCCTTGCAGGATGGTTTTGGCGGGCGAAGAGCCTCTGCAACTGCATCGCCACGGTGTCGGAGAAGCTGCTACTTGGAATTCTCATGATTCTTTTAGTGGATCAATCCGTTAACTACGACGTCGAGAAGGTTGTCGATAATGTTGATAACTCTTGAGCTGGCCTGGTAAGCGCGTTGATACTTCATCAGATCTGTCAGCTCTTCATCTTGTGAGACAGCGCTGACAGAGTCGCGCTGAGCTTTGACTGCTTGTTGCAAGATCGTCTCGTTGTCGACTCGGTCGTTGACACTGGAGAGGGTTTCGCCGAAACCGGTCACGGTCTTGGCAAAGTAGCCTGTAATTGTGCCATCAATGAGGTCGCCACCCGTAGTCGAGAATTGTTTGGTCGCAAGTTGAGCCACCGCAAGGGCTAGTTCGTTCCCACCCGCATCACCGCTGTCGGTCGTCTTAAGTGTGTCAAAACTGAGTGTTGGATCGAGGGCAATGATTCCGCTCGCTGGAGGAATCTCAAAAAAGTCACCAGTTGTCCCGGTTGGGTTGTAAGCCTGGTTAACGGCTTGAGCGAATTGGCTGGCGGTGGTCTGAATGTCGTCACGAAGTTGCTGGATCGCGCCATCGCGCACGTCGATTTGCCCTTTGAGCGAGCCGCTTTGCAATCCCAGGGTCACCGCGGGACTTCCAGTGGTGAAGTTCGTTCCGTCAAACGCGATCGTGCTTGCGGTCGCCTTGTCGAGCGAGCACGACCGGATTGCTCGCATCGTCATAGGTAGTGATCTGGATCTGACCATGAGTCCCGGGAACTTCTGTCGCAGTGAAGTTCTATGCTCAGAGCTAACTGCTCCAGCTTCGCTTCGCGCTGGTCACGCAGATCGACGGCGGCGCCAGGAGATGTGATTTCCAGTGTCTGGATTTGGTTATTCAAATCGGCAACCGACTGCAGGATCCATTCACGGTGTTGACATCACTCGTGACCTGGCTGGTGATGTCAGTTTGAAGGCTCGCCAGACGGCCATCGGTGACGTTGAACTGACTCACGAGGTCTCCGGCTTGTTCAAGCAGCACTTGTTTGGCGCCAGCGTCAGTCGGATTGGCGGATAGCTCCTGGAACGAATTGAAGAAGTCATTCAAGGCGGACCCAACGCCGGTGGTGGTTTGGGAGGCATCGCCGATCGCTGTGGAATCGCTCGCACGATCGACCTGTATCCCGAGATCGATCTGCGCTTTGGCCAGGTTATACTGCTGCGACTGCCAAAGCGACGTGCCAGATATCTCTCGGGTGAGTTGCGCATCCAGTATCTGGTCGCGAATCTGCTGAATGCCCACCGCCTGGACCCCCATGCTCTGTGGCCCAATCGGTGTCTCAACTGTGCCAGGTCACCGAGGACCAGGGCGCTGACGGGCGTAGGCCGGGTTGGTTGCGTTGGCCAGATTCTTTCCGGCGAGGGCTACCCCTGGCTATGGGCGCTCAAAGCCTGGGCTGCGCTGCTTAGGTCTCCAAATAATGACATGACTAACTCTTAGCTGCCCACCGTCGTTCTGCCGTCGAGGCGCCAATTTCGACTCGACCGTCGGACGAATAGGTCTTTGTGATTGTGTCTGGACTCAGCCGCTGAAGAATCTGCTGCGAAGTTTCGATCGTGCGTGCCAACAACATCTGGTTTTGCCGTGCCCGGCGGCGAGTTTGGCGAATCAGTCGATTCACTTCTACCATAAGGGCCTCGAGCATCGGCTGAGCGGCGGCGGGGTAATGACAGATTAACGCCGAGAGCGGGATATGCTCCGCACATCCCTTCCTCGGTGGCCGCGACACGAGTTGCTTGTTTCCTTCGGCGTTGGCAGCTGCGAATCAAATCCACCTGGCGAGTGATCGCTTCGGCGAGGTTAAGCACAAGGTCTGGATCACGCCGCAAGATGGCGGTCTGTTGCTCTTCAAACAGATTAAGAAGTGCTCCATGCTCCTGCACTTCCTCCCGGAGCGGTTGAGCAAGTGATTCCGACTCAGTGATCATGTTTTCCCTTTCGTTAGTTGCGCCTGTAAGACATGGCCAAGGCCGAGACCGCCGCTCTTGCCAATGCTCTCGGCGAGCGATGCGGTCAGAAAATACCCGTATACCTGTGCTCCGGGACCGTTTTCGAGGAGTGGTTTCATTGATTCGCTCAAAATCTGTCGAAGGAGAATTCCCTCAAATTGCTGAGCGGCCTGCGCGATCTTGGCAGGATCGTTAGGCTTTTCCGCCGCGTCTTCGCGCGGCAGACCGGGCGCAGCTAAGTCAGAAGCAAGACTTGGAATATTCATGGCTACTCGAGCAGCAGATCAGCTTGAAGCGCGCCAGCGGTCTTCATTGCCTGGAAAATGGCCATCATATCGCGGGTAGATAAACCCAGTGCATTCAGGGCCGAGGCTACTTCCTCGATGGTAGGTAACTCTTCCACCACCTTGAATCCGCCGTGTTGTTCGTTCGCCTGGGTTTCCGTGCCCTGCACAATTGCGGTTTTGTCCTCCTTTTGCTATAAGGAGCCGGCTGGCTTACACCCTGGGTCGACGCGATCGTAATTGTGAGAGAGCCATGACTTACGGCAACGGCCGAGATCCGGACGCTCGAGGTCGCGATGATCGTGCCGGTGCGCTCGTTAATCACGACGCGAGCCAGATTATCGGGTTGCACCTCAATCGCGCCTAACGACGCGACAAAATCGACTTCATAACCCTTGTAATCTTCCGGAACACAGATGTTGACGGTCGATGCGTCTTTGGCCAGAGCACTTTTCGAAGACATAATTGATCGCCTCGGCAATGCGCGCGGCGGATGCGTAATCGGGATTGAGAAGGAGTAACTCAACGCTCTTGTTGAAAACAATTTGAGTCGCGATCTCGCGTTCGACAGAGCGCCGCCGCTGATTACACCGACCGTAGGATGATTCTTTTGCACCGTTGCCCCGCCGGGTCCGCCCGTGCCGCCGATAAATCCGCCGATGGCAACCGCACCCTGCGCTACCGCGTAAAGCGACATCGTCTGCTCCGAGCAGCGGGTTTGTAAAAGCACGCCGCCCTGGATGGTTTCGGCATCGCCGATCGCAGAGACAGTGACGTCAATTTTCGTCCCGAGGCTTGGCAAACGCCGGGATATCCGCCGTGATCATGACCGCGGCAACGTTATCAGGCTTAAGGGTGTTCGCGGGCACGTTGATGCCAAAGCGTTGAAGCGCGTTGGCGATGCTTTGCACCGTGAAGGCGAGTTTGCTATCGCCGTTTTTCGCGAGGCCGGCAACGAGGCCATATCCGACCAACTGATTACTGCGACCGCCTTCAACCACGGTAACATCCTTGATCCGCGCGGCTTCAACCGCGCTCACCAAGGCCAGGATCAACGACAGCCAGACTAACGAGAAAACCTTCATTAGAAGGGATTTGATCTTGTCGTTTATACGCAGGAGCCAGCCCTTCTTTTGTGCGTCTGTCAGCGCGCCCCTCAGAGACAACTTGGATTTGCGCGTCCGCGACGTTACTCGAGAGAACGGTGTTATCGGGCAGAATATCGTATGGCCGAATGATTCCGTGCAGTGATACGAATTGCCTTTCCTTTGAGTATGAGATTTCCCGCGTTCCTTCAACGACGAGGTTGCCGTTCGGAAGGACGTCGATCACCTGGACCGCCGAGCGAGCACCAATGGTTTGCTTGATTATTGATCTCGCCGCCTCCGTCATAACTGTTGGCGCGGACACGGGCAGAGTAGGGAGGCTGGGAATAACGATGCTATTGGTGTTCTTCTGTAACCGACCGAGAAGAGTGTTTGGCAATCCAGTGATGATCTGGTTGAGGAGGTTGCTGACGAATCCGTCAACGCCCGCCTTGCTTTCCTTGTTAGTCTTGAGGTTAAGTGTGTTGTTGAGCGACGCGGTCTCCGCAACCACGATTGTGACAATGTCGCCGACACGCTTTGCTCGCTTGTCGGCAAACATTCCGCGCTCTTCGGTATAACCTTCCCTCCAAAGCGATCCCGCGGGCGCGGTCCGAGGAAAAGATCGTGAGCGCGACGATAAGGAAAGTGAACTTAAAAATGAACTTCGACTTCGCTTTCATTGACAACTTGGGCAGTGAAATCCTTGCGACTTTCGATATTGCGCATCTTGATTAACTCACGCCTGATTCCGTTCTCCAGTGCCTGCGCCTTCATCCGGATCGAAAACACTCCCTGGTGGGCGATCACATCCACGACGTCGCCGCTTGTAGAATGACCGGTCGTTCCGAGACATCACGCCGCGTTAGCGGTCGACCGAGCGCGACGCTTTGCGCGACGTCGAACACGGTTGGATCAATTTCGGTCGTTAGGAGCGTATCGTGCTCGCGCAGAACATCGATCTGTTGAGCGGTGACGAGTGAGCGATCGAGAGTCTGTCCACGATCAAGCGACCATCAGCTACCCAGACTTCGCGCCAAAGCTCGGCCCGGAGCGGAACTTGAAACTCGCTAGCGCCTGACCATTGGCGGTTAGCTTGCAACGCACGATAAAGCGCTCGAGTCCGGCTCCGGGATAATCGACAATGGTGAGTTGATAAGCGGCCCGGAACCAAGATCCGTTCCCACCGCGTCGCTGTTTCAAGTTTTAACTCGCCGTTGAGAGAAAACCGTTCGATCAACTGCTTTTGGAGCTGAGGAAGTGCTTCATTCAGTGTCAATTGGTGCAGGGAGTCTTTCGGCGGCTTCTGCTTTTCCGAGCGCAGCGGACGGCGCGTTCACGGCGAGATCGACCGGGGCAAGAATCTTATCCAGCGGTGTGGAGGCGCCGGCATAAAGTGGAAAAATCAGACTAAGGCTAAGTGAAGAGCCGCCTCATTAGCGCTTCATCTCCGCAATTTTGGCCAGCATCTCATCGGAAGTTTGGACTGACTTTGAGTTGATCTCGTAGGCACGCTGCGCCTCAATCATGTTCACCATTTCTTCAACGATGTTGACATTGGATGACTCGAGGAACCCCTGCTGGAGCGAGCCGAAACCGTTTTCCCCCAGCGTTACCTGTCTCCGGGGCACCACTCGCCTGGGTTTCTTCATAAAGGTTACCCCGATGCTGCGCAGTCACGCTCGGGTTATTGAATCGAGTAAGTTGGATGCGGAAAGTTTGTGACCCGCCCGAACCCTCGGTTGTAACCTCTCCGGTATTCGCAATCGAAATCGCCGTTGTGCCTTGGGAGATCGGTTGAAAGCCGCTTAGGACCGAGCAAGCCGTCACTTGTGGTAACCCGGCCCTGACCGTCGGTCTTCAATGAGCCATCACGGGTGAAGGCCGATGTTCCATCCGGCTTTTGCACTTCGAAAGCCGTCACCGTCAATCGCAATGTCGAGCCTGTTACCCGTTTGCTGTCAGCTGCCCCTGAGTAAAGAGTTTCGCGGTCGACACGACTTTGCTGCCATTGCCGACTTCGACGCCGGTCGGCACGACGTTGCCCGCTCCGGCATCCGCTCCGGCCGCGCGAGGCTTTTGATAGAAGGTCGCTGAAACTCAATGCGACCGCGCTTGAAGCCGCTGGTGTTCGCGTTCGCGAGATTGTTTGCGATGATGTTAAGATTAAGCTGCTGAGCAGCCATGCCGGTTGCGCCGGAGTAGAGTGATTGGATCATAATGATTAAGTGCTCGGGTTACCGAGAATTTGAATCGCCTTATCGGTGGCGTCGTCGTGACTCTGAATGACCTTCTGGCAGGACTCATAGGCGCGGGAGACCTCGATGAGGTTTACCATTTCAGTCATGGGTGAAACGTTGCTCTGCTCGAGATACTGCAGTGAGAACTACCGGCTTCTCTGCCGGAATGGGTTGTTCTCCATTCCTGGCGGGGGCCATGAGGCCATCCCCACTCGATGTGGTTTTTCAGGTCGTTGAACCGATAGATCGGCAGTTTTTGCCACGTCTCATCGCCTTGGAAGATCATCCATCGGCATTCACCGAAATTGCACCGGTGCCTTCCGGGAACACGATCGAGTCCCGCTCTCCCCCCATGACCGTAAGTCCACCTTTGGTGACTAGCGTGCGGTCCCCTTTGAGATGAAACTCCCCATCCGGGTATAACCCAGCTCGCCGATTAGCCCGCTGAATCTGAAAGAAGCCGTCCCCTTCGACTGCGAAATCGAGATCGATCCGGTCCGACGCAGTTCACCCTGCGCAAAGTTGATCTTGGCGGAGGCCTTCGGCATGACGGGCTGAGAGCCATGCCAGAGCGGTTGTGAGCACCGAGCTTCCCGTTGGCACTTACAGAATCGAACGAGATTTCGTTTTCTTGAATCCGGGCACAGAGCCGGAGGCGAGATTCTGAGCCAGAATCTCGCTGCCATTTTCGTAGGCACCGAGCGCAGCCTGCGGCTTGTAAACGCCTATGTTCATTGATCGCAATGACGCATAGCAATGGCCATGCCGGGCAACCTTGCGCGAAGAGAAAGGCGGATGACTTGCCGTGAGCAGGACTTTTTGCCGGGCAATAACTGCCGCTATCTGGCTCTAGAGGCTAGCGACGGAACCAGCGCAAGCCCGGTTCAGTGCTCGCATTCGAGCTCGATCTACTTGCAGCGGGAGCAAGTGATGACGATTCGCTCGACGCAGCCTTTGCGATTCACGAGTTCGATCTTAGGCTCGTCCCCCACGTGGCCGTTCTGCGAGTTATCGATGCCTGAAGTCAGCGCGGACGACTTATCCTGCGACAAGGAAGGGCGAAGGAACGGCTGGAATTCCCCGCTACTCTCCGACTGCTTGGTGAAGCTCCCGGCCGTGGCCAAAGGTCGATTTTGGAGAAAGCTTTCCATGATGTACTATTTGTTGACGTTCAAACTGATCGTAATGCGCTGATTCGACTCGGAATCCGGTGACAGGTTGGGAGTGGTCTGCGGTCTCACCGTGCTCCAGTGACTCGCTCAATCTTATCGGGATCGACGGCATAAAATTCCATCAACCTCCGCGAAGCGTGGCCCGATCGGCCGATAACTCCCACGGGCCATAATCCGTCGAAACAGGCACCATGCCGGTCGCCGTGTGGCCGTCGATGGTGACATGCAGTTGTTGCGTTCGGCTAGCCAGGCCAGGTTTTGAAGAACTAAGACTCCCCAATCCGTGGGTTTCGCGGTGTTCTTCTCGAACAAGGCTAGCTCTGTCGATCGTAAAGTGTCACCTTCAACCCATCGGAAGTTACTTCCATGTCGACCGGTTTCTCTCGTGTGACGTCACTCACGTTCAACATGCACGGTTAAGCTCGTTCGCCCAGCCATTAAAGAAAGGAGAGATTCGCCGCCGCCGCTTTTTCGCCTTGGACTTATTACCCCCAGCGGATCCCCCATTTCCGGTCTTCGCAACCCCGATCGAGCTCTTGGATCAGGGCATTGAACGCGGCTGCTTGAGATAATTCGAGGTGGCGAGCAGGATCTGTTTATCCTGGGCACTGATCCACAGGACCATGAACAGAGCCATCATTTGCGGTGACAAAGTCCGCGCTGCAAGCTACTCAAGCGCAGGCGCCACCATGATGAGCTGCCTCTTTCTTTCGCCATGGTCTATGACTCCTTACCCGTGCCGAGTGACTTCAGGATCCGCTCCAGGTCATCTGCATTCGGTTGAACCTGCGGATCGAGGCGGCGACGAGCCACTTCGACGGCCATGATTGGGGCCATGCCGTTGGCGAAACCCGCCAGTCCGCTGACGATACAGCTGAAAATACTGCGGCTCGGAGCCGTTGTTTATGCTTGATCCGATTTGTCAGCGGAGTTGATGAAACCGTAGGCGCCCAGGATACCAAGAAGGTTCCGGTCAGGGCAGGCGCGACTCGTTCGCCGACCTTCTCCGGACCTCGGCGATCTGCAGCCATGGTGTTGATGATGCCGAGACGGCGGCGACGATGCCGACGCCGGGCAATGAGTCACAATCAACTGCAGAATGTGCACGGGAGCGCCGGCCTCTTCGTTCTTGGCTTCGAACTTCCGACGCGAGCAGTCCTTCTAACTGTTCCGGCTTGATGCGGCGTGATCAAGGCTTTAAGCCATCACAACAGAAACCCTACGCGCTTTTTATCCTTGAGAAACGACGTATATTTTGAAAAGAGATTGCTCTTGTCGGGTTCAAAACACGATCCTCAGCGCGATCAATCCATTCCGTCGCGCCAGCATGAGATTTCATAGAGCAGCTTCATCAGGTCGAGATACTCAGTCTTATTCGAGGGTTGCCCTTCATTGCACCAATGGTCTTTTGGACCATCGCCTTGAGACGGAGAGTCGGAGGGCGATAACGAGAAATCCCAATCGAGATTCCGCCGATCACGACAAACTCCGAAACGTGCATTAGCACCATCGGTTGTCCGCCCGCGAGCATGAAACCGCCAAGCGTGGCGGCCGGGACAATAGCAAAGCCTATGATCAGGAGCATGTCTGAGGCTGAGCCGAAGCGGCGAGCATGCGTTGCACGAGCCCGCAAGCCAAGGACCGTCTGGGTGTGAATTTGCGAGGATCCGACCTTCACACTAAGTCCGAAGGCCGCCGCGTTTCGGCCAGTCTCATATCTTCAAAGTGATGCATAGCCATGATCTTCTTTTGGAACATCCGGCAGTTGCTGTAATCGCTCCCATCACCAGTGAGATGAGCTCGCTACTTTTCCAGTTGTTCCTCGGCCGAGGAAGTTGCTCACGCTGTCTTCAATCACATCATGGAGAGCAATATCATCTGTCTCTTCAGCATAGGCGGCGGTGTCGAGTGGGAGGGAAACTCACCGGGCTTAACCTCGTCCAGGAGTCGGCTGTATTCTGCGGGCGAAACATTCAATGCTTCCTGGATCATCTTCTTCCCGCTGCCGGTCGACCGAGACGTTGCTCGATCTCGGTGACGCTTTGCAGTTTCTTCGCTTTTTCGCGACCACCGCGTGAGCACGTCCATGCGACGTAACTCATCAAGGACAGCCCCGCGGATGTGGCAGGCGGTGGCGAAGGCGGGAAAGGTCCGGTTCTGTGATGGATCGTAGCTTTCCTCACCGCTGTCATAAGCCCAGGTAATACCAACACTGTGCAATTCTTCGAAATCAGCGACTCAGGAAGTGTCATCCGCAACCGGCCGATCACTGTCTTGACCAGGTGCAAATGACGCTCGATGAACTCCTGCCTCGACAGGGGGCGAGGTTGCCAGTGATAGGCGCGCAGGGCTTTGCTTGCGGCCTCGGGAGAAGGACGAGTGTAGTGTCTCGTTGCTCATGTCAGTTCCGCTCCGTTGTTTGAAGAAAGTGATGCCGGCCGGGCCGCGCCCGGCGCGCTCGTTTCTTCCTGCGCCAGGCTTTTTGATGCAGAAGATCATCACGTGGTGGAAACCGCGCATAAGAAACGCCCCGAGAAGACAGCCAACGGCATGAAGTCGCGCAGAGCAAAGCCGGCTTCGCTGCCAGCGTGGAGTGAGCTAAAAAACGCCCCAACGAGATCAATCGATCCCCCAAGCGAGGAGGGAAGAATTTCATAGGTCGGCCTCAGAGCTTAGCAATGTCCGGACCAGCGCCGCCAAAGAGGAGTTCGCCCAGCGCCAAAACCGAGTGGAAATACTGCCTCGGCGAAGTCACCGGCGATGTTTGGTCCCGAACTGAGGGAAAAGAGGCGTCAGATCGTGACCGAGTAGAAGCTCCCAGAGCTTGCCCCAATGCGTCAGCTCATCGAGACTGGGTGAGAGACCACATGGGTGGCGGCGAGTCGCTCGCCCGCGTCGCCGAATTGCTTGATGACATTGGCTTCGTAGGCGGCGTTGATGACAGAACGCGACTGATCACCGACAAGTTGTCCAGCGCCTCAGAATAATGCGCGATTTCCTTCGTATCTCCGAGGCCGATCCCCGGCAGGTCGATGTAAATCTTTCCGTTCGGGAAGAGTGCCGGAAGATCCTCAACTGCGCGGGAGAGCGGGACGCCAAGCGCTTCGCAAAACACCGCGAGACCATCACTCGGATTTGCCCGATCCAGATCCACCTTTAAGACGGCGGCTCGACGGCGGCGAACAAGAGCATCGACCGCCAGACGCTTGCAGAGCGCGGTCGTTTTTCCCGCGCCGGCAGCACCGATGAATGCGACCCGCTGACCGAGCGGAAGCTGCGGCTGACGCTGATATTCATCGCGCAAAAGCAAAGTGACTTCGTTCAGGGGCCAGGTGGAGCGGTAACTCTGCGATGCGCGGCCAGGCTGGCGCACTCCGGATTTTCGCGACAGCATCACTGGCGGCAATCCGCCGCGTGTCAGAAGTCGTGCAAGGTCATCGCCGGGCACTTTTTCTGAAAGACCTGCTACACTCGCTTTCTCGATTGCGACGACTGCTTCAGGGCCGACTTGCTCTGGGAGATCGACCTCGATCTTTCCAGACAGGTCTTCCACCTCATCGAAACATTGGGCTCGTTTTCACCGATAATTTCCGCGATCACTTCCAGCTCTTGGCGCACGCAGGAACCGGGCTAACCCCGGGCCCTCGACCTGGCGCACTGAAACGACCGCGCGCCTTTTCTCCCAATCGCTCGCGCAGAATGCGCACCGCTTCATCCGCGCTCCGCACGACAAAGCGATATTGGTCGCCGACCTTTGGTTCTTCTTCGACTAGGACAGGCATGTTTTCTTTAGGCGGCAGCACGTTGGGTTTGAGGCTGGAGAATGATGGAAGCATTTTGGATTTCCGTCTGCGTTGGTAGTTCCTGAAAGGAAAGAACGACGAGCTTGGCCAGCGATGGTTCAAAGAAACGTTTGAAAGCGAGGCGCAACTCCGCTGTGATGATGATGATAGGGGTAAGTCCCTGCTCGGACATCTTCGTCATCCGATCGGTTAACTCGGTGAGAAGATGCTAGAGCCAGCGTTGGATCGAGCACCAAACCTACGTCGTGTGGAGTGCGTTGCACTTTGGTGAGAAGAAACTGCTCCAAGCGTGGGTCGAGCGTGATTGCCTTGATCATTCCTGGTTCAGACTCATCGTCTCGCCAACAAAGTAGATACCGAGCCGCCGTCGCACCTGTTCGGCAAGGTCATCGGGATTTTTCGAAAGCGGCGCGTAATCCGCGATGCACTCGAGAATGACGCTAAGGTTCCGGATTGGCACCGCTTCGCGGAGCAGATTTTGCAGAACGCGCTGAATGATCCCGATGTTGACCAGGTCGGGAATCAACTCACTCACCAGTGTTGGGTTCTTTTTCCTTCAAATGATCGACAAGCGCCTGCACATCCTGGCGACCGAGAATAAGGTGCCCCACTCGCTTCAGGCTCTCGGAAAGATGCGTAATCAGAACCGATGCCGGATCGACGACAGTGTAGCCATTGACCTCGGCATTTCGCTTTTCCGCTTCGGAAATCCAGATGGCGTTGATTCCAAAAACCGGTTCGACGGTGGGCACGCCGCTCAATGTCACGGGGCTATTGGTCACGTTCATGGCCATCCAGCGGTTTTGCCACAAGCTGCCGCGACCGACCTGCTTGTTGCGCAGAAGAAACCTATATTCGTTAGGCTCCAACTCCAGGCTGTCGCGAATTGCGATTCGCGGGATAATCACGCCCATCTCACGCGCCAGCGTCTTGCGCACACCGGTCACACGGTCAGGCAGGTCACCGCCATGCTCCTTGTTCGCGAGGTTGAGTAACCCGTAGCCGAGCTCGATGGCAAAGACGTCGACATCGATAAGCTTTTCCAAAGTCGGCAGCGATCGGCTTGGCCGCCGCCGCTGTCCCAGCCTTCTCCTTCGCCTTCGTTGTTTGGGGCGAATCCGCGTCAGTCTGCTTGTCTGCCTCGGCCTTGCGCGATCGCCTGAGCTGACGGGCGGTGAAGGCAGCCAGGATGCCGAGAGCGACAAAGGGCAGGATTGGCATTCCAGGCATGAGACCAAACACGAAGAGCATTCCCGCCGCGACCGCGATAGCGCGGGGATAAAGAGTGAGTTCACGGCTGATGTGCACCCCGAGGTTTGAGTCACCCGAAGCGCGTGTCACCAGGATACCGGCGGCGACACTGACGATCAGCGCCGGGACCTGACGACGAGACCGTCGCCAATCGATAGCAGGGTAAATTTTGCAGCGCTTCCACAATCGGCAGAACCCTTTTGCAGAAGTGCCAATCGCGAACCCGCCAATGATATTGATAAGAGTGATGAGGATGCCGGCGATCGCATCGCCGCGGACAAACTTGCTCGCGCCGTCCATCGCCCCATAGAAGTCGGCTTCCTTCTGAATCTTGAAGCGCCGCCGAGTGGCCTGTCGCTTCGTCGATGATTCCGGCGTTTAACTCCGCGTCGATCGCCATTTGTTTGCCCGGCATGGCATCGAGGGTGAAACGGGCGGCGACCTCGGCAATGCGACCTGCACCCTTGGTAATCACCATGAAGTTAATCACGACGAGGATGAGAAAGACGACCGCACCGACGACATAGTTGCCGCGGACGACAAAGTGACCGAAAGCGTCAATGATATTGCCTGCGTGACCGTCTGCCAGGATAAGTCGGGTAGAAGCGACGTTGAGTGAGAGCCGATAAAGGGTAATGGCGAGGAGCAGGGTGGGAAAACCGGAGAACTCAGGCGGGTCCTTCACATAGATGATGATGAGTAACATCAGAAGTGAAAACCCGATGCTGGCCGCCAGGAGGGAGATCGAGGACAAAGGCCGGCACTGGCATAACCAGAAGCACAACCGTGCCCAAAAGGGCGGCGACAAAGAGCAGATCGCCTTTCTTCAAAAGATCGATCAACTGTTTTGGCTTTAGAAGCAGGAACGGTGGTCATTCTGAGTTAGCTCGAGACTTCCCCATCCGAAGACTGTGCTCGCTCGAACTCCAGCCCTGCGCTGCTTCAGTTCGTGGAAGTAGAGTCGATGGGTGCGATAGACAAAGGCCAGAATGTCCGCCACAGCCTGATAGAGTTCGGTTGGAATCGGTTTGCCAACGCGGCCGTATAGTGAAAAGCATTCGTGCGACCGGCTTGTTCTCGACCATCGGCACGCCATGATCTGCGGCCAGATCCTTGATTCGTTTGGCAAAAAGTCGCTCGCCTTTGGCCAGAACGATCGGTGCCTTATCCTTTCCGCGGTCGTATTTCAAGGCGACGGCATAGTGGGTAGGGTTAGTTACAACGACATCCGCGGTTGGAACTGCGCTGAGCATCTGCTTTTGCAAAGTCGCCGTGCCATCTGACGACGCGCCGCCCGGACATGAGGATCGCCTTTCGGCCGAACGGTTCTCCCTCTTTCACCTCCTGCTTTGTCATCATCAGTTCCTTCCGGATATGGCGGGACTGATAGAGATAGTTAACGGCGGCGATGCAACCGAGCGCGAGAATGAAGCGCCAGAGTAATGCCACCGCGGTGTCATAGATGAAACCGCCGAGGCGATAGGGCGCGACCGGGGTGTAGAAGATCGGATCGGACAAGACCTTTCTTCAGCGCGCTCCAAACGATCGCCGCTGCGATGGACAGCTTAGCCAGGTCGGTTCCCAGTTTTACCCAGCCTTGTGCAGAGAAGATACGCGAAAACCCTTTCGCAGGGCTTAGTCGTGAGAGTTTGAATTCAGGACCTTGGGCGTAAGGCGGAAGCGGCTTTGCAGCCCGCCGGCGAGCGCACTCGCCAACGCGCAGACCGCGCCCAGGGGGGCACAATGAAGCCCAACATGGTAATGACCGATGTCGAAACCCACTCGCCGATGCTCTCCAGGGTTCATCGTGTATCTGCTCCAGCTGGCCAAAGATGCCGACTGCGATGGTGGCGATTCGCTCGGTGTATTCCCGTGCGGTAAAGAGGGACATCATCGCTGCCGCCGTCAGAACGAAGACGACGTTGAGGTCAGGGACGCGCGCGAACTGACCTTCGGCCTGCGCCGCGCAGCCGTTTCTCGGTTGGTTGCTCGGTCTTGGAACTCTGCTCCGGACATTTTTGCCTGCTTACGGAATGACGCGGAGCATCAGCTCCGGCGAACCCTGCAGGGCGTTTAGCACGGCCTGTGCCGTGAGTCCGAGAGTCAGAACCTAGGAGAATAATTCCAGTGAGAACGCGCACCGAAAAGCTCTCGGAAAAGACGTTTATGCTGGGGGCTGCCTTGCCAAGAATCACAAAGGCGAAGGTGACGACAAAATTCACCGCCAGGAGCGGCGCAGCCATTTGCAATGCGAGCAGGAAAATATTGCCGGTCGCCGAGACGAAAACTTCCGCCACGCTCCGGTGCAGTGCGAGCACACCGACGGGAGCGATTTCAAAGCTGCGCAAGAATGCCAAAAACACAGCGTGATGACAACCCGACAAAAGAAAAAGAAGGGATCCGAGATAGAACAGCGCCGTCCCAACCGCCGAAGAGGTATTGTGAGAGTTGGATCAATCTGCGAGCTCACGAGTGAGTCCGATTTCGGTGGACATGACCTGGCCGGCGAACTCGACCGCGTAGAAGACCAGCCGGATTGTGAAGCCCATGAGTAATCCGATGAAGAGCTCACGAACCGCGACGGTGATAAGCCCGATGGCATCAGTCGGGACCGCCGGCGCAAGCCGAACCGGTGCCCCGAGATAGGCAAGAAGGACGGCGATGGCGAGACGAATCTGCACCGGTGCACTTTGACCGGAAAAGACTGGGAGAAGCGCGATCAACCCGCCTGCCCGGATGAAAACCATCATGCCGCTGTAAAGCAGGTCAGTGGCATGGGGTCTTACCTGACCATGTCTGGAAGATGCGAGAAGTAGCTGATCGCGAAACTGCATCATCATCCGCAACATCAGGGCGCGGTAAAAACAATCACCATTCCTACCGCAACGACCTTCGGAACGAAGCTAAGTGTTTGTTCTGAATGCTGGTGACCGATTGGAATAAACTCACCGTCACTCCTACCAGCACCGCGACGACGAGAATCGGTCCAATCAAGAGCAGCGACATGCCAACAAGTGATCGAAGAATTCCGATTGCTTGTTCGATGTTCATATTCCGAAACTCTCAACCAGCGACCGAATGACCAGGTGCCAGCCATCCACCAGGACAAAAGAGGAGCTTGAATGGGAGGGAAATCATGGTCGGCGGCATCATCATCATGCCCATCGACATGAGTGGAGGCGACCAGGAAGTCGATGATGAGAAAAGGAATGAAAACGAGAAAGCCCATTTGAAATGCCGTTCGCAGCTCACTGACAACGAACGCAGGCACCGCCACCCGCATCGGCACATCTTCCACCTTGGTCGGACCGGCTCCGGAAATCCCAAGAAAGAAGTCGAGTTCGCTAAGCCGGGTTTGTTTGAGCATGAACTGGCGTAGTGGGGCAGAAGCCCGGTCGAGAGCGACCTGTGTTCCAATCTGCTTTGCCATATACGGCTGGAGCGCGTCGCTGTTAATCCGGGTCGCGATCGGCGACATGATAAAGATCGTGAGAAACAACGACAGACCGATAATGATCTGATTCGAGGGCGCACCCTGCACACCAAGTGCATCCGGACAAAGCCAAGAACAATGACGAGCCGGGGTAAAGCTGGTCATGAGCATCATGATCGACGGCGCGAGGGTAAGCAGCCGTCATGACAAAGAGGATCTGAATGGCGGACGAGACATTACCTGCTCTGTGCCATTACCGATGGTGATGCTTACCGGGAGCGCGCTAGCCGCGCAGGACTCGCTGCCGGAGCCTGGGCGAGTGCCGGCAAAGCCAGAGCAAAAAGCGCCATCAGCACCAGACTCAGGCGCAACCAGCGACGCGATCGTGGGCTCCACCGCTTCATCGGCTTTCGCTCAGGTGTGCGGCAAACGATTCATCCGCCTTACTGCTGTCTAACTCGCTGAGTAACTCTATCCGGCCAGGACAAACGCCCAGCAACATTCTCCGCCCCTCCATACTCCGGCGACGACAAGGAACTGTCGGTTTCCGAGCATGCGCGTCTCAGCCACATTGAGCTTTGCGGGTGCCCTTGTTTTTCGGCCGGAGAAAGCTAACACCATTCTTCAGGAAATAGGATCCCACGCCGAGTAAGGCGACGAGAAGAAGGAGGTAGATCGCTAGCTGGATTCCGCTGCCGGGATGATACTGAAGGCGAGTTTGGAGTTAGGGGACAGTGGGAATAATTACTTCGCTCGTGTTCTGAACTGGATGTGAAGCCGCCGACGTGGGAGGAAGAAGCGCGGGTTGTTCTCTTCCGCTCCGGCTCCGATCGTCAGCAGCAATGTGACCGCTCCACAAAGGATCAGTCGCGCCGGAAGTTTCACTGGCTTATCTCCGATGAGCTCGGTGATTTTGATCCCGAAATTTTCTTCGAGGACGACGACTTCGCCGCGAGCGATGAGCTTTTCGTTAACATAAAGACCACCGGGTCATTGGCACGTTGATTCAGCTGTATGACCGCCCCGGGGCCAAGCTCGAGCATCTCGCGCATCGGCAACTCACACGAACCTAGTCGCACCGTGAGCTGGACTTTTACATCTAGGACTAAATTTAACTTATGTTCTTCAACAGCGACGCTCATAACTAGGGCAGGGCAAGATGTTTGGTGAGTTGGACGGCAACACGGCTGTTTTGAATTCCGACCGAGCCAATAAATTCACGACTCCTGGCAAGCTGGACGTGAGTGCGCGCGATCAGGTCAGGTCCAATGGCAAAACGTCTCCAGGTGTAAGGGAAATTAGGTCCTGCACGCGCATCTCCTTCACTTTCCATTGCGCAATCACAGGCACCGCTATTTCATCAAAGAGGGACGCCACTGCGGCGTTATTCTTCAAGAGGTCGGCGCCGCGGACAGCTTCTCGTTTTGCACCTCCTTCACCATCGTCTCCTACCATGGAGTAGGGGATACCAAGCTGGATCTGACCCTGACTTTCGCCGAGTTGGATTTGGATGTGAGAGGAGGCATGACCGCGTCCGGTAGCGAGGTCTTGAGAAAACGCGCGTTGGTCTCTGGCCAATGCAATGCGGTTCCAACATGGTCTCGGAGCGCCATTGTTGACACCATTCATCACCGACTACGCGGACGACATCTTCTAAGAGTGCGACTTCTATTTCGCTGAGTTCCCGGTCAGCCTGGGCTACAGCGCCTCTTCCGCCAGCATCCGGTCAATGATAGAATGCGAAAGTGAGAGCTCGAGATTCAGAATGCCGACACCCGGCAAAGGATCGACTTGAAGAAGTGCGACTGCGGCGGGTGATTCGAGGTTTTCAATGAAATTGCGATAAGTGGGAGTCTCAAACCGGTCCAGCCTTGCGCTGCAATCCATCCGCAGAAAGGTCGAAAGGCGAGCCGACCAAATGCTCGGCAAACTTCGATGCAAGAGTTCTACCTGGCGGTTGCTCGGCCTGGCTGAGAGCAGCCGGACGACGAAAGTCGCATGGGGTAGCAGTTACATCGGCCGCAGAAGCGACTGCCATCGAAGCGTGTGAGACGACGCTGGCCCTGTCTTCCGATTGGGTAGCTGTTTCCGGCGGCTGGCCTTCATTCGGTTCCATGGTTACTGGACAACGAATTCCGTGAAGAAAAGCTGCTCCACCACGCTGTCTTTGAGCGCCTGATTAAAACTCTCGACTAAGTCATTGCGGACCATGTTCTTCGACGCGGGCGCTTCCAGGTCAGCCATCGATTTGGAACCCAGAACGTTGATCGCGACGTCGAGGAGCTGGTTCTTGTTCTCATTTAAGATCCCTGTTGAAGATCGGGGCTTTGAACCCGTAACCGTGAAACTAGCCTTGAGATAGCGCGTCCCACCTGAGCCTGTCAGGTTGACAACGATATTACTAAACTCATAGGAAGGGGCCGCCTTGCCCTCCGATTTTTGTCGTGAGGTTTCTCGTGCCGTTCCGACGTGGCGGCCTCGCCCCTTCTTACCACCCTGCTGCACCACGGCCGCGGTAATCCTTGGGATTAACACAAATTGGGTGACGGCGAATGAGATCGCGGGCATAAGGATCAAAACCCGCGATGATCGGCGGCCACGCACTCGGCGCTTTCGCCGGCGCGGCCGCGGGCTCGGCGGCTTCCTTTGCTTCTGCGCTGGCGCTCTTCCTCAGCCATAACAAAGAGGCGCTGAGCGTTTCAGATTGATCACATCTTCCAGGACCGTGTCGGAAACGGTGATCACTCTCGATCCAGCCTGGAAGGCGCGCTGCGTTGTGATTAACTGCGCAAACTGGTCACTCAGGTCGACGTTTGATAGCTCTGACTGTGCCGCTTTGGATCCGACCAAGACCATTTGAACCCGGGGCATTGTTAGTCGCCGAGAGGGCGATGCCTCCAACTGGCCCGGCAGCCGCTTGACCGCTAAAGATGTTGTTCCCCTGCCGAACGAGCGCGCTGGGGTCGTTGAAATTTTGCATTAGAACCTGCCCGCGGACAAAGGTGTCGCCATTTGAAAGACTCAAAATGACATTACCCTGTTGATCGACGCTGAAGGATTGCAGCGTTGGCTTACCGGCCTCGACCTCTGCATCGGTATATGCCCCGCCGGTTGAGTTCGTCAGGCCGTTGCCAATCGAGATATCGAAGTCGACCTTGATATCACCTATACCGGAGGGCGGCGTCGCGATCTGAGTGTAAGTGAGAACTCCGTTCACCACGGTAGCGTCATAACTTGCGGTGCCATCATTGAGGCCCTGCACACGAAATCCATCCGGCGTCACCATGTAACCCTGGTCGTCCAGCCAGAAAGTCACCCGCTCGCGTGACATAATTGACGTTATTTATCGGATCGCGAACGACGAAGAACCCAGCACCCGAGATACCCAGGTTGGCAGGATTGCCTGTCGGCGACAACGTACCTTGGGTGAAATCGCCGCTCACGCTGGCAATCTGGACGCCCGTTCCGACCTGTTCGGCAGGAAGGTTTGAGCCACTTCCGCTGGCCGGCGATGGCGAAGAATTCTGCAGCAAGTTACTAAAGTTGTCCGAGTAGGTCGTGTTGCTGGACTTGAAACCCGTAGTCAGGACGTTGGCAATGTTATTGCCGATCACGCTCAGGCCCTTTTCGGAAGCTGCGCAGCGCGCTCACTCCACTGGTTAATGACTCAAGTAGTGACATAGGACGTTACTTTCTGATTAGTTGTTTACTGAAAGACTTATTTTGCGAGTTGGCTCTGCGGTTGTGAGCCAGAAGTCACCGGGGCCGCGGCCGGCGGAGCAATACTAACGCTTTGCACGGCGCTGAGATCGTAGGGAAGACCGTTGATGACCAGTTTGGGAATTCCGTTCTCCGACCGTAACTGCGCTCACCTGCCCGGAGACGGTCCCGAGCGCGTTATCGGAGACAGTCACGTAGCCTCCAAGGAAGCTGTTGGCAGAGTTCATCGCCGCCTGCTGACTAAAAGCCTCGAAATCCGAAGTCAGCGTTTGAGTCTGCTGCAAAGTGGTAAAGCTCGCCATTTGTGAGATGAACTGAGTGTCATCCATAGGCTTGAGCGGGTCCTGGTTCTGCAGTTGAACCGTAATCAACTTGAGAGAAATCGTTTACCCCAGAGAGCTCGTCCCGGGTGAATCGGCGGGCGTCGGTGTCGGTTAGGGCTGCGACTGCGGTCTGAGCGCCGGTTGGGTTAATGATGGGTGTGATATTCATGGTGGAAAGTCAGGCCCAGGCGACAAGGCCAGCCGCTCCCAGCTTTGTTGGACGCGAAGGTGACAAAGACTCGCTCGGTGAAGTCGAGGAGGCCTTGCTCTTTGGATTGCTTCTTCGAGCCGGAGAACAATGGGTGCATCGTTTTGCGGTCAATTCTGCATCGTCGCGACGATCCCGAGGTTGCTGATTCAAATTGTCGGATCCTGCGTGGGTGGCGGGCGATTCAAAGGCAGGATCGGTCAACCGAACGCCGCGCTCGGCGGAGTTGCCGGCGATGTCTGACCAACCTCGCGTAATTGCTTCGCGCCATTCGGCCGAGTCGGTGCGAAAAACGGCGCGCACTTCACCGGCGTGCAATTGCAGCCTTACCGTCAATTGCTGGCCATCCGGAAGCTTTACCTTCATCTCGACGTTCGTGTGGCCGTCGGTCTGCAACCTCTCGATCGTGTCGGTGATCGCGTTGAAAGAGGTGAGTGACTTTTGCAGGCGTACCCGTCGTTCTGTGCCGAGGTGGGCATCCTGCGAAGAGAGAATCAAAAATTCCGTCGGTGGACTGGTTGGTTTGTCCCGTCTTTTCTCCAGGAGCAAGTGCTTCGGAGGTCTCGCGATCCGCGGAAGGAAAATCCCGGGCCGGAGAAGTCAGGACCACGCGCGGAACCGAAACAGCAGCGGATGTCGGGAGCGGCGTTGCAACCGGCATGGTTTGCTCCGTCATGGTTTCCTTTGGCGCGGCGGACATTCTGGCGTGCTGCCTAGCAACGTCTGTGCCAGAGACCTGTTTGTGAGTCGACTGCGATCGGCTGTCTCGAGGAAGACGACGATGAATTTTTCGAAGCGACTCCTGGATCTCGTAATGTTTGCTGCCTCTGGGAGGAAGTTTTTGCCGGTATGAGAGAAGGCTGGTTAGTGTGAGAGATCTGGGTCAGATTCAGGCCGCTAGGCCCAGGTCCACAGATCTCGCTTCCCTGGACTGGCAGCTGGCGTAACCGAGGAAAGCGACAGAAGATGTTTCCATGAGTAGTTCCGCCAATCTCGGCAGCGTGGAAGATTTAGGCATCGTGGAAACCATCGTGGGTGCTTTTGCTCCAAGGTTGACCTGAGTTCCCTAAGAAAGGCTCTGAGGTCGCCGCTTTAGTATGATCTCCGGTGTTCTCTGCCGGTGATTTCTGAAAATGCTGATTCTAACTCTGAGCTAGCACCGCAGGAACCCTGGCTCCGTTAGCGGTCTTGGTGTCACTTCGAGGCATAGGTCCGGGCAAAGGAGGAAACGTGAGCTGCCCCATCGAGCATAGCTCTTCGCCCGCGATCTCATCGCCTTTCTTCTCTTCCTTGCCTCCATCCTTTTCGCCTTTATGAGCATGACGCGCAAACCCGACTCCGTGAGAGGGAGCGATCCGTCATTCGCTGGAGCGTCCTTATCCGTAACCGCTGAGTCACCAAGCTCCGGTGCTTTTCGGTTGGCAAGTGGCTATCGAAAGGCTTGATAGAGTCTTCGTCGCCGACTTTGTCCACCGGGCCGCTAACTGGTAGCTCAGCGTTATCTGGCAACTTGTTTCGGGGAAATCTCTGAGAGGCAGAGAAAGATTGGTCATGTTTGCGGTCCAGTTTTCTTAAGTGGTTCGAGCAGGCGCAGCTTGTCCGAGATGCGGGCGGCACGTTTCGCCATGCTTTCGTCCTTGTCCTGCTGCTTGGACATCTCCCCGAGGATTGCGCCGGCGGTCTCGGCTTTCATGAACGAAAGGATCTTGACCACGGTGTCATCACTCATTTCCTTAAAAGATAGCGACGGCCGCAGTCGGTTTGACGCTGGAGTAAGTCTTGGCCAGATCCTTGATGTTTTTCGCTTCTGACTCTTCGATCTGGGGAATCCTTTTTGCGAGATCTCGTCGCGCATCGCTTCAGCTGTTCGGCGCGGACCTTTTCCAATTCATTCTTCTCCTCGGATTGGATTCGCGCCTCGAGCTTGCCAGCGAGGTCGACCTGGCGGGCGTCGAGCTCTTCCCTTCTCCTTTAGTGAGCTCACGGACCAAGCCGTCAACCGCAAGCCGACTTAAAGCTCCAGAGAGTTACCGGTAGCGGTTTGTCCTCGAGCAGTCCGGCAGTGGCGTTAAGCCTTATCTCCACGCGAAGATAGAGCAAGCCGGCGGTGGATGCCGATATTCCAGCGCCGCGGCGGCGAGAGCGATGATGAGAACTCGAGCCGCGCGATTTCATGCCGCCGCTTTCACCTCCCTTGAGGGCAAATCGCGCCATGACCGCGTCGTGCTAACTGCGTTCTGTTCGTGGCGCTCCTTGCCGCGCTGATGTCTCGCCTGCTGTCTTTGCCTCGCAACCGGCGCAGAATCTCGTGAGCGCGTTTCGCCGCAAGCAGGTTCTGGAGATGCGCCTTGGCTTCTCCTTGTGAAAGCTGGAGACGTTCGGCCTTCCGATCGCCGAGACCGACTGCATGCTGATAACTGATCGCGTTGAGCGCGATGATCTGGTCGTTGCGCATGGAACGCTGACCACGAGCGGACTCGAGCGCTTCGTGAAGCCGCTCCAGTTCCGCGCGAGCGTCCGCTAACTCCTGTTCTGGCGCGACGAACGGCCTGCATCGCGCGCGCGTAATTCTCCTGTTCCTGATTCTCCTTCGCGGCACGCAGCGCCAACACGGATTCGAGTCGAAAAAGAAACGGCTTCATTTCAAGATCGCTCCGATTTGTTGGAAGCTTTCGGCCCGCGCAAATTTCTCTTCGACCTTTTGCCGTAGGAATTGCATGAGCGGTTCGGTGCTTTTCGAGCGCGAGGTCGATCCGTGGATTTGTCCCTTTGGCAGTCAGGCGCCGATCGCGATCAGGTCTTCGTTCTTGCGATAAAGCGCGAGCAGATCGCGCCCTTTGGCGGCAACCTTCCAGCTCCGCTCGTCGAACTGATGTCCTGACGAGACGGCTCACACTTTCGAGCACGTCAATTGCAGGAAAATGGTTTGCCGTGGCGAGGCGCGCGTGAGAGCACGATGTGGCCGTCGAGAATGCCGCGCAACGGCGTCAGCGATCGGCTCATTCATGTCGTCGCCTTCCACGAGCACGGTATAAAACGCGGTGATCGAACCGCGCTCGCCGTTCCCAGTGCGCTCGAGTAAACGCGGCAGGAGCGAAAACACCGAGGGCGTATAACCGCGACTGCTTGGCGGTTCACCGACGGCGAGGCCGATCTCGCGTTGCGCCATGGCGAAGCGCGTTACTGAGTCCATCATGAAAAGCACATTCCGTCCGAATCGCGAAAGTGTTCTGCGATTGCGGTCGCCAGCTGCGCCGCGCGCAAACGCACCAGGGCCGGCTGATCGGAAGTCGCAACCACTATGACCGAGCGCGCCAGGCCTTCCCCGCGGAGATCCTTCTCGATGAATTCGCGTAGTTCTCGGCCGCGCTCGCCGATGAGCCCGATCATCATGACGTCGGATTCCGCGCCACGCGCCATCATCCCGAGCAGAGTGGATTTGCCTACGCCGCTCCCGGCGAAGATGCCGACACGCTGACCGCGACCCATCAGAGGCGAAAACATCGATCGCCTTCACTCCAGTCTGGAACGGATGAGCAATCGGCTGCCGCAATAAAGGATTCGGCGGGGAATTCTTCAGGCCGCGTGTGAACTCCGCGCGCAATGGACCACGCCCATCGATCGGCTGTCCGAGTCCATCAGCACTGCGTCCGATGAGGCCGTCACCGATTGGACAGGCGCTGGAGAGAGTCGACGCGACAACTTCGCATCCGGCATGAACCTGATTCATGTCTCCCAGCGGCATGAGCAAGATGCGTTGATCGCGAAATCCGACCACTTCGGCCGCAGCCTCCTTCAGGCCACGACGCTGATTGGATCCGGCAAACATCACCGAGCGCCACATCCGGACCTTCGGATTTGATGCACGAGCCCGGTGACCTGTGCGACGCGACCGATTTTCTCCGGCAGTTTCATCGACCCGAGCTGAGGCGGAACCGTTCGAGAACTGGCTGGAAATCGAGCAGCGCGCTCATCGGAAAGCTCGCTCCACGGTTTTAAGTTTGGTGGAAAGGCGACCGTCAATCGCGCCATGACGACTCCGCACGATGCAGTCGCCGGATTGAAGTGCGACATCGAGGCGAAACTCGATCTCGGGAAATTTCTTCGGAATCCTTCGTCATTCCCTTCGATCAGTTGCAGGTCGTGTGCGCTGAGACTGACCTCGATCGGCTGTCGGCCTTCACAGATTTCGGCAAGTAATTCCTCGACCAAGCGCACCACGAGGTCTTGATCGATTTCGACATTCGCCAGGACCCGACGAACCGCTTCGAGCGTCAACCCTCCGGGAGCGCATGGCGCAGCTGATCGACTAACTCTTGGGTGCGGGTGACAAGGTTGGTGAAGGTTTTTCCTGGAGATGGACACCTCACGCTGCTCGACGAGGTGCTGCTCCATCAGCGCAGGGTATCAGTGCAGCCACGCTGGTAGCTTTCCTGTTTCGCCGTTTCGAGTTCCGCGACGGTGAACGTGGCCGGCGGTTGTGCCCCGATGAGCTTTCACATTGCGGAGCGGTCGGGAGAAATGAACTGCTTTTTGTTGCCGGCATCTCGTTGCCTCCGTTATCCGACAGTAATTTCTTCTGCGTCCTCCAGCCGGCGAACGACCTGAATGATGCGATCCTGTGCAGCGCTGATTTCTTTCGGCTTGATCTCGCCGAGCATATCCATCTTCTTCCCGCACGCTTTCCGCGGCGCGCTTGGAGACCGATTTTAGAATCGCATTGATGAGAGCGGGTTTGGCCGTCTTGAGGGCCTTTGGCCAAATCGGCGGCATCGACTTCCCGCACCACGCGTTGGAGGTCAGTGGCATCGAGCCGTCCGAGATCGTCGAAGCTGAAAGTTCATTGCGCAGTGCCCCGCCAAGGTCCGGCATTACGCTCTTCTCGATCCGGCGAGCAGGGCCTTGCGCGATTCTTGTCGAGTTGGTTGAGGAGGTTGGCGGCGGTCTTTACTCCGCCACGCGCTCCAGAGTCTGCGGAACGCTGCGGTCGGAATGGCGGTTCAAATTTTTCGCGATGCGATTGACGATGTCGCGCGACGCTTCTTCCATCGCGCCAAGACGCTCGACCACTTCCTGTTGCTCCGGCGTGAGCTGCTTCATCACTTCGGCCGCCTTGGTAATTTCGAGGTTGGCCAGAATGAACGCGATCGTTTGCGGCTGCTCATTTTTGATCAGGCTCCATGATCTGACGCACTTCCAGCTGCCGGATCTCGTTTCCACCTTCAGTCCCTCGGCTTTGGGGCGCGATGCGATCGAGGAGATTGACCGCGGCATAACCGCCTCTGCCTTTTCCAGAGTCTCCTGGGCAAAAGACAACCCACCGAGAAGTGAACTGGCTCCGTCGGAAATGACGCCGGCAAATTCCTGCAGCACAGCCTGCTGAGTGCCTTCGTCGAGGGACGTCGAGGGTGGCCAACTCGCGGCAAATCGCCTCGACCTCCGCGTTCTCAAAGTGCTTCATCAGTTCGGCGGCCGCATCCGGGCCGATCACGATCAGAAAAGCAGCGATCTTTTGGCGAGCTTTCGTTAGGGCGCTGTAATCAATCGCGGCCATGTCAGGATTTGCTGTTGCCATTCGCCATCCAGCCACGAAGCGCGACGCCGACGTTCGCGGGTTTTTGCCGGATCATTTCATTGAGCAAATCCGGGCGTGATGTTGCCGCCTCCGGATTCCAGCGCGTTTTCCGCTTCCGGCCGCACCGGCCGCCTGGAGCAGTTCAAATGGGATTTCGTCCGAGGCTTGGTCTGTTTCAAACATGCGCAGGAAGAAAGAGCAACAACGCCAGGACCAACGACGCGGCCGCGCCAGCGCATTCTCTCGACAGGTCGGCGTAATTGTCTTTAGGCTTCGGCAACCGCCGCTCTTCGGCGTCGCTGGAGCTTGAAAACTCGTTTCCTGGATGGTGACGTTGCGGTGCGCATTTCCCTGCGCGTTGTCGGCGCCTTAATTCCGGAGCGCATTGGCGACCGCATCTTGCGCAGCGATTCGATCTCTTCGGCCGCGCGAGGCTTGTCCTTTGGCGCGATGAACACTGCTGCGGAGAAGCCCGACGATGCCTCCGGGCCCGCGAACTGCGTTCGTGGCTCATGCGATTAAATTCGTAGGTGTTGCTCTTATTGCGGTGAACCTGCTCGCTGTTCTTGCCCGCTTTGTTGTTGCTGTCGGTAGTCGTCGAGGTCGGCGTATTTGCGCCTTACTCCGACAGTTGGGGTCTTGCGTCTGAACCCGCCCCGTCCGTTTCCGTGTACTGGCTGGTGGAGTCTTCCTTGAAGTTCGCCCATTTGCGCAGCACCTGGCCCTCCGGGTCGTAGAGTTTCCTGCGTTCGGGTAGTGCTGTCCGGTATCGATTTCGGCGGAAACGCGCACGCACGACGGCGTTGCCCGCGCCCAGTAGCTGTGCCAAGCATCGTCTCCACTTTGCTGGAGAAATACTCCTCGACGCTCCTCCGATACTTCATCTTCGGCTGGAAGCGGCGCGCGAGTGGAGCCCTCCTCTTTCGGAGTTCTCGGTGAGCAGGTTTCCCCGGCTGTCGATGAAAGCGCCACGTCGTCCGCATGCAAACCTTCAACTGAATTGGCGACCAGGGAAGCGAATCGCGTTGACGCTATCCTGCGGCAGGCTGGCGGTGCTGGTCGTCGACAAATACGGACGCGGTCGGCTTCGCTTTTTGTTCCGAAAAAGAGAAGCCGGTTTTCCGGCATCACGATCACTAACGCGGGCGGAGCGAACGCCCTGGACCTGGGCGATCGTGGTGGGCAAGTTCGCCCTGTAGCGCATCGGAGATAATTTCCTGTCCGCTGGACGAAAGTCGCTAATGCCGAAATTGCCGCGCGGTCGAAAATTTCAAAGCCAACGCCTTCGCCGGCTGGAATTCCCCGCCGAGGCCAGAACCGTGCGCAGCTTGTGGACCTGATCGCCTGGGGACATAGACCGAGGCCCACCGTTACCGACCTGATAACTGACGCCCTGTTCCCGAACGGCAGCAGCACTGATTTCGGAGACGTCCTTTTCGGCGAGGCGTCCGTAAAGCAGCTGCATGGAAGGGCGATGCGCCCACCACACGAGTGCCGCCATGCTTGCCGACCACACAGACGGCCGCGACCGCAGCATGGTGATCCGCTGGTTGAGGCCGAGGTGACCCAAATTTGTTTCATAGCATCTGGTTCGAGAAAGCTTTTTCATGCGCAGGGTGAAGCCTTAGCGTCTTCCAGGGGTCACACCTGCATCCGCATCAGTTCCTGATAGGACTCGACGAGCTTCTGTTTCTCACCTCGACCATGAGCGAAAAGGCGACGCTGGCTTCCTGCATCGAAATCGCTGGCCTGGTGCAGGTTGTTGGTTTCGCCGGTCAGGACTTTGTTCTGGTCAGCGGCGGCGGCCTTCATCTTGCCGTCCACCTCACCGCATGCGCGATCGATGATGGTGGTGAAGGATGAGGCCTGGCTGGCTTCGGCCGACTGGGGATTTCGTAATGCGCAGGGGCGCATCACTGATGCTTAGAGGCGTTGCCGAGGCTGAGATCGTTCCCGAGTCGATGCGGCGAGAATTTTCCGGCCGCGGCAGAAGCTGGCGAGCGAGCGCGGCCGCGTCGTTGGTTCCGATGTTACTGATCCCAGGTGTGCGCGATTAGTGGCCGATCGAGAGGAGCCTTCATGGCCATCTGTTTTGCGTTGCGCACGACGGCCAGGTTGGCTTTCGCAGGCACGGGATGAAACTCGATAAGGTCGATCTCATCTCGGTGGCGAGGTTCCACGTTTGGCATCTGGACCGTGCCGTCCTTGTCCGCGTCGGGATGGCCAGGATTGAAGATGACTTCGCCAGGGCTGGCATCGCGCTAGGAGAACTCCGGCGACGCGCGGACCCCTTTGCTGCCGTCGGCCCCCGGCGTGATGAAAGATTCGAACGAGACGACTTTGCGCTTGTAGGCGTGACCGTCGACGTCGTGCGTCGTATGTGCGTTGGCGATGTTTTCGGCCACGGCGATCCATCCGGCATCTTTTCTGCGGAGAGGGCGCTGGCCGTAACGTTAATCGCCGGAAATGATGTTCATAGGAAATCTCCCAGGATTTGACGTCCTGTAATCGCGAGGCGTGAGCTGTCGAAGTGAGGCGCTGACAAACTCGCCCAGCACGTTTCCGAACTGCATGGAATTGCCGCCTTATCGCGAGCAGTCTGTCGAGATCGACAGTGTTGCCGCTCAGCTGCTGTGCAATCGCCCCAGCGTCCTCGCGACGACCGGTTTGGGCATCAGCTCCGGCTGACCGGCGAAGACGAGTTGCGAATTCCTGGTTAAACTCCTCTTCCGGCAGGTCGACGCGTTTGTAGCCGGGCGTCTGACATTGGCAATGTTGGCCGCGAGCGCCTCATGACGGGAGAACGGTCGCGTAACCATCAGCTTTGCGCGACGTAATTGCTGTCGGAAAACAAAGCCTCGATCATGACGCAGCAACGCTACAACGGATATGCCATAACGTGAAAGACAGCGTTTTGAGGCGGAAAACCCGGCAAACTGTTCATTGCCTAACGAAAGAAAAAGACGGGCTCTTGCAAGGCTAAAAGTCACGATCCCCGTGCGCCTGCCATCGACGCACGCAGCCTGCCACCAGCATGCGCTAAGCCAATGAAGGGCGAGTGGTTGGGTGTAACCACTTGCAAACGAACGGCAAGACCGCCATCGGCGCCAAATTCCAAAGTGGCCGAACCGGACGGCAAATTTTGCCTGTTAAGGGCGACCGCAACTTCCGGCGACGACATGACCTGCTCCAGAGTGCCCGGTGGTATCGCTTTACCGTAAGCCACGGGAAGGAGTGGAGCAGCCCGTTACCGGATACTTTCAGGAGAGAATCGAATTTGACCGGTGATTGCGACCTGAGCTGCCGCGGGAATTTCATCGGTCTGGATTCCAGTGATCCAGAACGGAATTTGCGAGCGAGGTGATACCCGAAATGATAAATGGTGCCATGCGGGCCCATGCTAAGCACCGGACATGCCATCGACGAAGGCGGCTCCGGGCGAGGGAACGGATGGTGCGGTAGTTCGCCGATCTAACTGTAAACCAGCAACCGTTGCGTTACTGAAGTGCGCAGGTTGTGGTTCTTGATCTCTCTCGATCGAAAGAGGATTCAACTCCTGGCCTTCCCCCATCAGGAGTAGTCCGGCCCTGGCTGTAAATGCCGGTCGCGAGTTTCATTCCCGGCGATAACTCTTCCACCAGCACTTCCCGCATCGTGCGTGGACTCACTCGGCGGCATCGAGCGGAGAGAAGAGACGAACCGCCTCCGGATCGAAGCAGTCCCGGACTGTCGGGGAGAATACCTTTGCATGGCAGAGTCTTTGCGGGACACCACATTCGACAAAGTGCACTGCGACTGCGAGACAGCGCGCGGGTCGCGGAATCATCTCGCCCGCCAAGCCGCCGGGATAGCCGCGGCCATCGAAACGTTCGTGATGCGCGCGGATCGTTTCGCCCGACCCCTTCAGCTGATCGACAAAGGTAGCAAGGACCTGTCCGTACACCGGATGCTGTTGGAGTAACTTGCGATCGTCGTCGGTCAGGAATTCCGGGGTCGCAAAAACCGATGCAACAACGCGAGCGCTCGAAACCGATAAGTCCGATGTCGTGCAACCGAGGCGCTTGCGACCAGGACCCGCTCTTCCTCGGGCGAAAAGTGACCACTCCGGGCCATTCGCTGACAGATCGCCACGACTTGCTTCGTATGCTGGCCGAGGAGTGGGTAAAAGGTGTTAATGCATTCGATAACAAAGTTCCAGTGAGATGATCGAAGTTCGCTTGAAGTGCCGCGCTTCGCTTCATCCAGCGCCTGTTTCTTCCACGCTCGAGTTCGCTTAGTTTGTCTTCAAGGTCTTTGTTAAGCTGCGCGGTTTGCGACTGAAGGACGGCGTTGGTTGCAATCCAGGTGATGACGAGCGACCGCATTGTCGACTGTGGCCAGTAACTCCGCGCGCAGCCATGAGCTTTGCCAGAAAGCGGAAGATTTCTCCCTGGTTAATGGCGTTAATTACCGTATCGGCCGAGAGAATACCGGTGATCAGGATGCGGGAACAATGCGGCTGCAAGCGTTTCGCTTCAGCGAGCAACTGAGTGCCAAGCATGCCCGGCATCTTTTGGTCGCTGATTACGACTGCGAAAGATCGAGTGTGCAGGAACTCCAACGCACGCTCTGCCGTGGTCGAGCTGACCACGCCATAACCTTCGCACTTGAGCTGTTCGGCAAGTGACTCAAGAACGGCTTCGTCGTCATCGACAAACGAGAATGGTCGCCTTTTGCTGCTTGTCCATTGCCCTGATCTAACCTTCCGCCTCTAGTTTCGAAAGATGACTTGGCTTGCGCTTATAAGCTTTGCCAAAAGACTCGAGACGCTGGCTGGCGGTGGATTAGGTTTTTGGCGTTCACACTCCATCCGCGCCATGTTGTTCCTGGGCCAGGAGAGGTTTTGTTTTTGCTTCGCGATCACTCGGTCTACTTGATCACTCGATCGCTCCGACCCGACATCGGCAGAGAGCGTGGTAATCGTCTGACCAACAACTGACTTTTGATCTTGAGTCGCGCCAGGGCTGCGAGATTGACATCACGCAGCGCCACGGCTTCGTCCACACAAAGACGTTCATGCTATCCAGCAATCGCCAGAACGTTGGCCCGTTCCTTCATGCTGCTTCGGTGCCGGATTGGACCAGCATTTGCGCCCAGGCGTCGCGAATCTGACTGAGCAAGGCTCTCGACAATCTGAATTGGCGTTACGCTTTCTTCAGATTGGCTTCGTTTAGCTGCTCAATCATGAACTCATAGAGCCGGTGCATTTGTTGCGAGAACTCGCCGCCCTTTTCCAGGTCGAGACTTGCTTGCAACTCGCGCAAGATACCCTGCGCCTTGATCAGGTTGTTATGAATGCCCTCGATCTGCTTTGTCCGGTCAGTTTCCTTAAATGCAGCGACGGCGATCCCCATGCGAACGAAGCGCGCCGTCGAACAACATGAGGATCAACTGGCCTGGACTCGCAGTGTTGATTGCGGTCGCCTCGATACCGTTTTCCCGGCTCGACCATTGTAGACTCTATTCCCCACTTCGTCTGCTATCCTATCGCCTAGCGTGCGAAGGACATATCACCGCACGCGGCAATGAAGCGTTCCGATTGAGTGGGTTAGGCCCGCTAGGCTAAGAAACGATAGGCTCGGAGACTGGCGTGGGCGTGCACCTGGCGCCGGTAGTGACGACGGGCGCTGGCTCCACGGTCGGCGCATTGTCGGAGGCATCGGCAATTCCCTGGCCAACAATCATCTTTGCCAACATCGAAAGCTGAGCTGGCGTAGGATAATTGGGATCTGCTGCGAGCTGCTTGGCTTTCTCAAGGACCCCAAGCCGCATATCAGGGTTGGCTTTCAGGCCGCGTCGATTTGGTGCAAACTGGTCCGGCTGGAACTGTTCCGACGAAGGATTCGCGCAGGTCTTTCTCTCCTCGATTAATTGCTGTTTTTTCCCCTGCGGCTGGATTTGCGGTCCGCCGTCGGGTGATGGTGGTTGAATGTTCATATATTACTTCTGGTTGTATTGGTTTTTGGTTTCGGCTAACGATCGCAATCTGATTTGTGTGTTAGCAGACTGCGAAATGCTTCCCAGGCGACATACTTCGCGAAACGCGATGGGCTTTGCAGCACCGGTGCGCCACTTTCTTCGGGTAATGGAGGTTCGACCGGCAGCCGCCAGCGGCGTCGTGGCCACGTAGTAACCCTTCGCGGCCGTGGCCGCATCCAGGTTGCTGGCATCGAAAAGGTGATCGAATGCCCACCTGATACGACCAGTGCGAACGTCGATAAGTTTAGAACGCAAGCCAATCGCGAGCGGCTGGTAAGGCCGATAGTAGGTAAGATCGGCAAAGAGAACACCGTCGACCCCGTAGGTCGCGTTAAGCTTTGCCAGTAGTTCTCCTGGTAATACCTCGACTGAAGACACTGTTGCCTGTGTCCAACGAGCAATACGTAACTGAATTGCGCTACTACT
>ERZ1370068.8396-contig-7253_pt1 | contig 47941 bp, 67 predicted proteins | sample MGYA00561227_ERZ1370068 | MGnify/ENA primary metagenome ERZ1370068 (study PRJEB38410, sample SAMEA6850437) | metagenome | study: Metagenomic assessment of the ecological functions of the soil: analysis of the soil microbiota associated with the... | reverse complement strand
GTATGCTTCGTTTCAGTTACGTATTGCTCTTGCGCAGCGCCCCGTAGGCGCATGAACAGGAAATCCAGCACCGCGCGATTGACCTCGTCCGGCTTCTCGAACGGGCGTGCCGTGGCGGCTGTCCTTGATGATCTCGAGCCGTGCGTTGGGGATGAGACTGCAACGTAGCTGCCGCTTCTCTGCGAGCGGGCTGTAGTCGTGCTCGCCGGCGATGATCGAGCGTCGGCACGGACGAGCTGCGTGGATGCGATCCTTCACCGACCAGCCCGCGAGCGCCTGCAGCGCCGCGAGGTAGCTCGCCTTGTGATTCTTCGCCTGCCGTTCGATGCATGCGCTGGCGCAGCGCGGCCTGATCAGGACGCGGGAACAGGCGCTTCGCGACGTAGCGCGTCATGCGCTCGAGCCCGAGCACGCTCGCCATGCCGATGCGCGTGATCACCATGAGGTGCGCGCGCCAGTGGTCGAGCTCGAAGCTCGGCTGGCTGTTCACGACGATGAGGCTGCTCAGCCGCTGCGGCTGATCGATCGCCATCTGGAACGCGATGGCGCCGCCCATGGAGAAGCCCATGACGTGGCAGCGCTCGATGCCGAGATGATCGAGCAGCGCGATCATGTCCTTCGCGAACAGGTCGATCGAATAGGGTCCCGGCGGCTTGTCGGAATCACCGAATCCGCGCAGGCACGGCGCGATGACGCGGAAGTGCTTGGAGAACGCCGGGACCTGGAATTCCCAGTCGTAGCTGCTCGAGCCCAGGCCGTGCAGGAGCAATATGGGATCGCCCTGCCCGTGCTGCAGGTAGTGAAGATTCAGGTCTTTCAGACGGGCGAAGCTCATCCGCCACTATTCTCCGGTCCGTGGCGTCCTGCACCAGCAAGCGGCTCACACTAACGTCAAAGCGCTCTGTCTCATGCCGAAGCGCCATATCTCGGCGCGTTCCCTCGAGTTGACAGAATTCCGCCGGATTACCGGCGTTGCGAAAGCTGAAGGCTGATCACGGCGCCGCGCGCGGGCATTGCTACAGTGCCCTCCATGCTGAAAAACACTCATAAATACCGTGATTTCTTCACTGCTGCTGGCCGTCACCTGCGCATGCCGCCGATCGCTCCTGCCTTCGCCGGCACGCGCGCGCGGCGTATGACGCCGACGGGACGCTCTCAGTACAGCGATCGCCTATCGCCCGGCCACGGGTGTCGCGCTGACGTTGCCCTCGCGAGCAGGCCGCCGTGACCATCGCCCAGCATGCAGGGTCGCTGGCTCGCCCAGGCCGACGACGGCACGACCACCGTGCTCGATCTGCGCCCGGGCGGCGGTTCAGCTTCGATCGTCAGGCGCAGGTCACGCCGGAGCGCGAGTACATGTGCGGCGACTGGTCGCTCGATCGCGACCGAGCTTCGCTGCGCGCGAGGACGCTCAAGACACGCAGCGCCGCGGGGCGACATCCAGCTCTCCGAGGACGAGCACAAGCGCACGTTCACGGTGCTCGCCGCGCGCACGGACATCCTCATCCTGCGCACGCGACGACGGCACCGCTCACCTTCCATCGCCGCGGCGCCTAGGTCGCCCGGGCGGGTCAGAGCCGGCAGCTCCGGCGCACGCTGACGCGCCGATCCTCGTTCGAGCGGCGGCTGCCGCGCCAGAGAACTCGAGCACGATGCGGTTGAACGCCTCGGGCTGATCGAGGTGCGTGATGTGCTGGCTGTGCGGAATCACTTCCATCTTCGCGTCGGCGAGCTGCGACGAGATAGCGGCGCTTCTCCTCGACCGCCGTGAAATCCTGATCGGCGCGTCACCGAGCAGCACCGGCGCGCGGATCTCCCCAGCCGATCGACCACTGACCAGCCGGCGAGCGCGCGCAGGTTCGCGATGTAGGCGCGCGCGTCGTTCATGCTGTGCCGCTCGATCATGTGCGCGCGCATCTCCGGCCTGATCCGGACGCGGGAAATAGCGCTCAGCTCATGAGGCGCGCCATGCGCGGCATCCCGAGCACGCGCGGCAGGATCAGCCGCCAGAGCAGCATCACGCGCTTGCGCAGGCTGTCCACCTCGAAGCTCGGCTGGCTGTTCAGGCACGACCAGGCTCGCCACGCGCTCGCGGCCGCTCGAGCGCCATCTCGAAGCCGATCGCGCCGCCCATGGAATGTCCGAGCACGTGGCAGCGTGCGATGCCGAGCGCATCGAGCAGGGCGAAGCGCATCGCTCGCGTGCTGCTCGATGGAGTAGCCGCCGCGCGGCTTCTCCGAGTAGCCGAAGCCGCGCAGAGCACGGCGTCACGACACGATAGAGCGGCGCGAAGGCCGGCACCTGGAAGCTCCAATCGGCGCAGCTCCCGGCAAGTCCATGCAGGAGCAGCAGCGGCGTGCCGCTGCCGTGCTCTTCGTAGTGGATGCAGACGCCGTTCAGCGTGAGGATGGGCACGGTATGGGTGCAGCCGGTCGTGTGGGATCGCGCTGGAGCAAAGCCCGACTGCTGCACGCAGCCGCGTCGACGTGCGCATGCGCCGCCTGAGGTCCGCGTGCACGGATCGCACGGCCTCGGCGTTACTCAGGCGTAAACATCCGGGTTAAGATGACGCCTCATCCCCAGGCTTTCGTCTCTTGAGGAGCATGACGCAGGTTGCCGTCGCATCGAGCTCGCGCATTGCTGCCGCCGCAGGCGCACGGATTGCCGACGAAGGCGGCAATGCCGCCGACGCCGCGATCGCGGCCGCGCTCGTATCGATCACGACCGAGCCCGCCGTTTGCTCGCCCGGCAGCGGCGAGCTTCGTCACGGTGTGGCCCGCGGCCGGCAGTCCCGTCACCATCGACGGCAACGTCGCGATGCCGGGCTTCGGTCTGCTCGAGGAGCAACGCGGGCGCGGCGCGCGCGAGGTCTTCGTCGAATACGGCGGCGGACTGCGCACGCTCGTCGGACACGGGAGCGTCGCCACGCCGGGCGCGTTCGCGCGCGCTCGGCGCGACCTCACAGCGCTACGGGCGACGCTGCCCTGGAGCACGCTCGTGCAGCCCGCGTACGAGTGGGCGCGGGATGGCTTCCGCTGCCCGCGCCTTCACACGGAATACCTGAAGTGCGCGCACGACATCGTGTTCGGCGTCGATCCGCGCAGTCATCGCGCGCTGCACGACGACGACGGGCAGCTCAAGGGCTACGCGGCGAGCTGATCCGCGTCGCCGATCTGCCCGAGAGCCTCGCGCGCATCGCCGAGCACGGCGTGCAGGACTTCTACACGGGCGAGCTGGCGCGACGCATCGCGGAGGACAGCCGCAAACACGAGGCGCTCTGACGGCGAGAAGACCTCGCGCAGTACGCCGCCATCGATCGCACGCCGCTCAGGTCCGCCTCGCCGACTGGCGTGTGGCAACGAATCCGCCGCCCGCGGTCGGCGGCGTCACGCTGAGCGCGATGCTCGTCGCTGATGCACGGCCAGCCGTTCGAGCGCTGGGACGAGGCTGCGGCAGCGCGCCTCGTGCGCGTGCAGGAATTCGTGCTCGGCTACCGGCGCGAGCGCCTCGATCTCAGCGACGATTTCGACGGCGACGCCCTCGCGTTGCTCGAACGTTGTCGCCGCGGCGAGCTCGCGGGTGCATTCGGCGCGCCGTCCACCGTGCACACCTCGGCCGTCGACGACCAGGGCCTCGCCTGCTGCGATCACGCTCTCCGCCGGCTACGGCTCCGGCGTCATTCCGCCGGGCACCGGCATGTGGATGAACAACTGCCTCGGCGAGATCGAGCTCAATCGCCGCGGGCTCACGGGCAGCCCGCCCGGCACACGCCTGCCGTCCAACATGGCGCCGACGGTCGCGCGCCGCACCGACGGCGCGGTGCTCGCCAATCGGCTCGCCCGGCGCGGATCGCATCACGACCGCGCTCCTCTGCGCCCTGGTCGGATACATGGAGCTCGGCATGTCGCTGCCGGAAGCCGTGCGCCATCGCGCGCGCACCTGGAGTTCCGCGAGGATGGTGCGCGCATCGCCTCACGAAGCGCAGGCATGCCGGTGCGAAGGCATCGGCCTGCCGACGCGGCGCTACGAGGATCTCTCGATGTACTTTCGGCGGCGTCGGCGCCGCTGCTGTGTCGCCGCGCGATGGCTTCGTGACGGCCGCCGATCCACGCCGCACGGGTGGCGAGGCGCTGGGCGGACGGGCATGAATGCGCGGCGTGCGTGGGTCGCCGGCGCGACCGGCGTCGTCGGCGGCTGCTGTCTCGACGCGCTGCTCGCCGATCGCGCGTGACGGCACTGTGCACACCATTCGCGCGGCGCGCTCGCTGTCGCGCATCGATCGAAGCTCGTGACGCACACGTCATCGACTTCGATCGGCTCGCGGCGATGCCGGCGCCGCCCGCCAGTGGACGATGCCTATTGCTGCCTCGGCGACGATGAAAGCCAGGCCGGATCGCGCGACGCTTTCGAGCGGGTCGATTACGGTCACACGTCTGCGCCTTCGCGCAGCTCGCGCTGCGCGCGGGCGCGACGCAGTTCCTGCTCGTCTCCGGCGGTCGGCGCGGATGCGCGCTCGTCGGTGTACTACAGCCGCGTCAAGGGTCGCACCGAGGATGCCGTGCAGGCGCTTCCGTTTCGCGACGCGTGCACCTGTTTCGGCCCGTCGTTGCTCATGGGTCCGCGCCAGAACCGGCATCGTGGCACGAGCTGAATCGTTGTCCAAGACGCTGGCGCCACTGCTCGCGCCGCTCCTGCGATCGGTCCGCTCGCCAAATACCGACCCGGTGCATGCCCGCGACGTCGCGCTGCAGCATGATCGCCGTTGCCAAGCAGAATCAGAGCGGCCGGCACATCCACTTCTTCACGGAATGACTGCCGACATGCCCGATACCGCTGCCCGACTCGCTGCCCGAAGATCCGATGCCGCTCGTGGAGCGCTGGCTGCGAGGAGGCGATGGCGCGCAAGCTCAACGCCGAATCCGAACGCGATGACGCTCGCGAACCTCGAACGACCGCGGCGAGCCGGTCGTGCGCATCGTGCTTGTGCAAGGCGCTCGACGCGCACCGCGGGCTACCTCGTCTTCTACACAATCTACAAGTCCGACAAAGGGCCGCCAGCTCGCCGAAGCGCCGCGCGCGCGCAGCGCTCTTCCACTGGGACGGGCTCGGACGCCAGGTGCGCCTCGCCGGCGCCGTCGTGCGCTCGCCGGACGCCGAGAGCGACGCCTACTTCGCGACCCGCAATCGCGACAGCCAGATCGGCGCCTGGGCCAGCGACCAGAGCCGGCCGATCGAGTCGCGCGCCGAGCTGCTCGCAGAAGGTCGCGGCTACGCGCGAGCGCTTCGGCGCAGAAGGCTCCGTGCCGCGACCGCCGCACTGGGGCGGATATCGTTTGTGGGTCGCATGGCGTGGAGCTCTGGGTCGACTGGTGAAGCGCGCGTGCACGATCGTGCGCGCTGGACGCGCACGATCCAGGGTCACGAAGACCACCACGGCGGCTCCCTGGCGCGCGACCGCCTGCAGCCTGGAAGCTGAAGGCGCGATCCGCACCCGCCTGCGCGCCGCCCGATCAGCCTGTGGCGCGCGCTGCGCATCGCGACTGCTCGCTTATCTCCTCGTGATGGTGGCGCGTCACCGCCTGGCTCACGAAGGCCCGCATCCACCGGACTGGGACGACACGCTGTACATGGCGATCTATCCCGTGAACGGCGATCGCAGCGAGACCACGCGCGACTACGTCGCCGGCGCTCGACGTGTCCGAGTTCACATGCGATCCCGGAATTCTTCGCAGCGCGGAGGGCGCGCGCTACCGGATCGCGCTCGACGCATCCGCGTCGCGATCGATCTAGGGCGGGAGATCGCCGGAGGCGCCGCCGGCGCCGCCCGCGAGCGGCAATCCCATCGCGATCGCCTGGTGGAGCCTGCGGCTGCGCTGGTTCGCGTGGCGCACGGAGCGCGCGATCAGTCGCTGCCGACGCCCGACATCCGCATGTTCGTCGTCCACTACGATCCGCAGACGCACGCGCGACTCGCGCACTCGCTCGGTCTCGCCAAGGGCCTCATCGGCGTCGTAAACGCCTATGCCGATCGCGAGTACGACGAGCCGCAACAACGTCGTCATCGCGCACGAGCTGCTGCACACCCTGGGCGCGACCGACAAATACGATCCCGACGACATCGCTGCCCCGCTATCCCGAACGGCTATGCCGACCCGCAGCGCAAGCCGCTGCACCCGCAGATCGCCGCGGAGATCATGGGCGGGCGCATCGCACTGTCGCCGACGCAGGCCGAGATCGCCGGACAGGCTCGCGGCTCTGCGTCGTCGGTGAGCAGACCGCGGAGGGAGATCAGATGGCGGCCCGTGACGCTGCGTGCGCAGGGCGTGACGCGTGCGCCGTCGGCGACGCGCGTGCTCGTCGACGCGCTCGATCTGGAGCGTCGCCGCGGTGAGCTGCTGGTCGTGCTCGGCCGCAACGGCACGGGAAAAACGCTGCTCATGCTCACGCTCGTAGCGGGCCTGCGCGCGCCGGCGAGCGGCGAAGTGCTGCTCGACGGGCAGCCGACTCGCGACGCTCGGTCGCCGCAGGTGTCGCGCAGCGTCTCGGCCTGCTGTTGCAGATCTACGAAGACGCCTTTCCGCTCTGCGGTGCTCGACGCCGTGCTGGTCGGACGTCATCCGCATCCTCGACTTCTGGCAGTGGGAAGGGACGGTCGATCACGCCATCGCCGCGCCGCGCTTCGCGCGCGGTCGACCTGCAAGGGCATGGAGGAGCGCAGCGGTCGCGACGCTCTCGGGCGGCGAGAACGCCGGCTCGCCATCGCAACCCTGCTCGCGCAACAGCCCGACGTGTGCCTGCTCGACGAGCCGCTCAATCATCTCGATCCGCAGCACCAGATCGGCGTGCATGGAGCATTTCGCGGGCCTCGCGCGTGCCGGCCATGCGGTCGTCGCCAGCCTGCACGACCCCAACCTCGCCGCCCGCTTCGGAACGCGCGCGCTGCTCCTGCACGGCGACGGACCGCTGGCTCGCGGGCGGAATCGCCGATGTGCTCACCGCGCCACATCTTTCGTCGCTGTTCCGCACGCCGATCGTGCAGGTTCCGCTCCACGCTCGGCGCGGTGTTCGTGAGCGGAGGATCAGGCTGAGCCTCGATGCCTGCCGCGACACGAGCCGAGCGGATTGCGGCAAACTGCTGCGGCCGCGGCCCACGGGATCAGACGCTGTGTCCTACGCACGAACCGCACGGTCGCCTTCGTTTCGGTGAGCCCGACGCTGCCCGGTTCGCTGCTGTTCATCGGCGCCGGTCGCCGCGCTGCCAGTTCGCCGCGACCGCGGTCGGTTACGCGCTCGTCATGTCGTCCTCGAATTTCGTGCCGTTCTGGCCGCAGGCCGGACTCGCGCTGGCGCTCACTGCTCGCGTGCGAGCGCCGCGCTGTCAGCCGTTGATCATCGCGGGCTGCATGCTCGGCGAGATCGGCGGCGATCTGCGCTTCGGCCCGCCCGACGTGGTGGTGTGGCGCGAGCTGAGCTACGCCGGCGTGTGCGCGCTCGAGGTCTCGCGGGCGCCGTGTGGCTGCAGCAGATCTTCTATTCGCCGCGAGCTGCTCGTGCGCATGCGCAACGTCATCGCATTCGTGCTGCTCCTGGCGGGCGTGTCGCTCGCGGGCGCCGTGCTCGCCACCTTCGTCACGCGCGTGTCGAGCGGCAGCGCGGCGGCTTCCGCGATCTGCAGCTCGTGGTGGGTAGGTGGCTATACTCGGCATGCTGCTCTTCACGCCGCTCGTGCCTGAGTGCACTGCGCCCCGGCGTCGCTGCCGCCGACCTCGCGCGCGTGCCGGTCCTGGGAGGTGCCGTTGCAGCTCCTGTTCCTCGCCGCCGCCTCGCAGGTCGCGTTCGGCGGCAACGCCGAGCCCGAGCCAACATCGCCAGAGGTGCCCGTACATCGTCTCTACCCGGTGCTGGTGTGGATGCGCCGTGCGCGCCAAGCCGCCGCCAGCTCGTCCCTCATCGCACTGCTGATCGGTCGCGTGCTGCGCCGTGATTCATCACGGCGGCCGGACGCGGACCGTTCGCCTACCCGCATTTCAGCGCCTTCGGAACGCTGATCTCCGCGCAGATCTTCCTCGCCGTCACGACCGTCACGACGCTGCTGTTCGCCGCAGCCGTCGTTCGAGCGGCGCCACGCGCTCATCGCCGCCCACGCGAGCGACGCGAGCTACCGCAGCTTCGTGCGCAACAGCCACGATGCGCATCTGGCGCGTCGAAGATCGACCCGCCGCCTGCCATTGTCGCTCGCTCGCCAGGAGCGCGGACGCTGGCTCTGGGAGACACGCGCGCATCGCCGAGCACAACGACGTCACGCGCGCATCGGCGTCGACCCGCATCGATGCCCTGCCGCGGTACTGGCGCCGAGGACCGGCGTGTGGTTCGATGCCTGCCAGCCGCTGCTCCTGCCGCCGAAGGCGATCGTCGAGGGCGGCATGGAAACGAAGCTCTGCATCGCGCGCCCGGGTGCAGACGACCGCGCGATGCTCTGCGAACTGAGCTGCGTCGTGGAATCGCGTGCGCTGCACCGAATCTGGGGCGCTGCGATGGACATCACCGCACAGGAGCGCTCTCAGACCGAGCTGGAGGCGCAGCGCGCGCGAGCTGCGCTCGCTCACCCTCGCAGCTCATGCTGGCCGAGGAGAATGCGCGCGCGCGCCACGCGCCTCCGACCTGCACGACGGCATCGGTCAGAACCTCTCCGCCATCATCATGTGGCAGGCAGGCGTGCGCGAAGAGGCGGACAAGGAAGAGCGCGTCGAGCTGCTCGAGAACATCCGCACTGGCGGCGATGGAGTCGCTGCAATGGACGCGCGCCATCATCGCCGACCTGAGCCCGGCCCGGGCTCTACGACGTGGGCCTCGAAGTCCGCCATCACCTGGCTCGTCGGACGCGTCAGTGAGCGGCACGCGCTCGCCATCGTCATCGAGACGCTGCGACCTGCCGGAAAATCTGGGCGTGCGACATCAAGGTCACACTGTTCCAGTGCATGCCGCGAGCTCCTCTCCAACGTCCACGTCAAGCGCGCGAGGCGCGCGAGGTGCGCATCGACGTGCGTCATGACGAGCACGAGATCCGCGCGAGTGTCGGCGATGACGGCGTCGGACTCGACCCCGTCGCGGTTCGCAGACACGCCCGAGCGAGCGCGGCGGCTTCGGGTTGTTCACCATCCGGCGAACGACTCGTCGCGATTGGCGGCACGCTCGTCGGTCGCACGCAGCAGGACCGGCGGGGCGTTACTCACGGTCACGGTTCCTACGCGCACTAGCGCAGATGAGCTCAGTCGCATCCAGTACGGTCGTGCGCTCCGCCGCATTTATCGCGCCGATGCTGCTCGTGTGGCGCTGGCTGCGCATTGGCGCCGGCAACCGAGGCCGCACCCACGCTGATCGGCATCCGTGTCGAGTTCCGTGCTGTTCGCGGCAACGCTGCTCGGCGTTGCACGTGTTTCACCAGCTACACGCTGGCGTGTTGCGCTAGCGCTGGTCTCGCCGCGATCACGGCCTATGCGCTCTTCGTCGGTGGATTTCACGAAGGAGCCGGGTCTGCCGGGCCTGATCGCACACCTGCAGCGAACGAGTGGGTCATCGTCGCCAACCTGTTCGGCACTGCTCGTCGGTTTTGCGGCGCTGTCACGGCATTTCCGAGGAGAGCCGCGTCCCGGCGCTTCTGCCGCGTCTGCTGCCGGACGACTGGACCGGCGGCTTCGCGCACTGCTGTGCATGGTGTTCGTGCTGTCGAGCTTTCTCGACAACATCGCTGCGGCGCTGATCGGCGGCACGGTCGCGCGCGGCGTGTTCCGCGGACGCGTGCACGTCGGCTACCTCGCCGCGATCGTCGGCGCCGCCGAACGCCGGCGGCTCGGCAGCGTCGTCGGCGACACGACGACGACCGATGATGTGGATCGCCGGCGTGCAGTCCGTTCAACGTCTTCCACGCCTACGTCGCCGCGGTCGCTGGCGCTCATCGTGCTCGGTATCCGGCGCGCGCTGCAGCAGCAGCGGCACTCGCCGATCGTGGGCGATGCGGCACGCGGGTGAGCGCGTCGACTGGGTGCGCGCGTGTGCGTCGTCGCCATGCATCCTGCTCGCTCGGCGATCGGCGTGAATGTGCGTCGGTCAACGTGCGCTACCACCGCAGTACGCAGATCGATTTCCGCTTCATCGGACTGCGCGGTCTGGGCTGCGCTGCTGCTCGCGCGCGCTCGCGCGCGCCGGCGTGGGAGTGCTGCCCGCGGCGATCGAGGCAGCGTGTTCCTGCTCGCGTCTCGTGCTCTGCGCGTCGATGATGCCCGTGTCCGGAGCTGCCGGCGCCGTCCATGGCGCGACGGCGCTCGGCCTCGGCTTCGTGTCGGCGGTGTTCGACAACATCCCGCTCACCAAGCTCGCCCATCGATCAGAATGGCTACGACTGCGGGCATGCTCGCGCTACGCCGTCGGGCTTCGGCGGCTCGATGATCTGGTTCGGATCCTCGCCGGCGTCGCGCTCGCGTCGGCTTTCCCGCACGGCTCGGTCAGTGCGCGTGGCTGCGCACACGGCTGGCACGTTGCGCTCGGCTCTATGTCGTCGGTTTCGCGGCCGCTGCTGTGAGCGGCTGGATCCTGAGCGACCACGAGGGCTCAGGACCGATCCCCTGGGTCAGACCGATCCGACCCAAGCGTTAGCGCAGACGGTGCAGGATCGCGTCGTGTGCAGGCGACCATTGGTCGCTGAGCACGGAGCTGGTCTCCAGTCCGACCGGCTCGACCTTCGAGATCCGTGAATCGCCCGCCCGCCTCCTCCACGATGAGGCTGAGCGCGGCGATGTCGAGCACGTTGACGTCGGTCTCGATCACCGCGTCCATCTTGCCTGCCGGCGAGCAGGTGGTAGTGATAGAAATCCGCCGTAGCCGCGCACGCGATTCGCCTCGGCGATGAGCGCAGCCAGCTTCGCCCAGCGCGGGCCGCGCGCCAGCGTGCGCTGGTTGCCGAGCGAAATGCAGCACTCGGAAACATTCGCGCACGTCGCTACCTGCAGGCGCACGTCGTCGAGCCACGCGCGCCCGCCCACGTCTCCGCCCACGCCAGCTTCGCCGCGGCGCCGAACTCGACGCGCACGCGACACGCCGAGCACCACCTGTAGGTTGCACGCATGAGCGCGATCTGCGTTGAGGAAGAACGGGTACTTGCGGAATGAAGCTCTTGGTGCCGTCGATGGGATCGATGAGCCAGAGATACTCCGCGCAGCCGGCGCCGCTGCGTCCGGTCTCCTCGCCGAGGAAGTATCGTGGGCCAAGGCAGCGTGATGAGCGACGGCCTTGATCGCCTCTTCTCGGCCTGCTCGTCCGCGAGCGTGACCGGCGAGCCGTCGGCCTTGATGCGCACGTCGAGCTGCGCCTGGTAGTGCCTGTGGATGATGGCCGCCGCTTCGCGCGCAGCTTCCAGCGCTTTGAGCAGCATGATCGACCGGGCCACTGTTCTTCTCTCCGGCGTGTCTGTCGTGGTGCATTCTAACAGCCCGGAGGGCGCAAACTCTGCGCAAGCCCGCAAGCCTGCCGCGCGTCATCCCTGGCGCTCGTGGGACGTTAGTCAGACGAGGAACTGGCGCACGCCGGAAGGGGGACCGTCATGCGCTTGAAGGACTATCCGTCAGAGCAGCAACGTCGAGGACCGCCGCGGCATGTCCGCGGGCGGGCGCGGTGTCGCGATCGGCGGAGGTGGCGGTCGTCGCAGTGGTCATCGTCCTGGCTCTGCTGACCGGGCAGAACCCGATGGTGCTGCTCGACGAGATCGCCGGCACGCAGAGTTCGGTGCCGGGCGGCGGTCCGGTGGGTCCGACCGGCGCGCCCAGCGATCAAATGGGACAGTTTGCGGCAGCGGTGCTCGCGTCGACCGAAGGCGTGTGGGGACCAGCTGCTCGAGACGGCTACACGCCGCCCTACCTCGTGCTGTTCTCCGGCGCGCGTCGATTCCGCGTGCGGGTTCGCTTCGGCCGCGGCGGGCCCGTTCTACTGTCCTCGGCGATTCGCAGGTAGTACCTCCGGATCTCTCCTTCTTCGACGAGCTGTCGCAGCGCTCACGGTGCGTCGGGCGACTTCGCACAGGCCTACGTCATCGCGCGCACGAGGTCGGACATCGCGTGCAGAACCAGCTCGGCATCGCGGAACGCGTGCGCAGGCGCGCCGCGGCGGATCCGAGGGCGAGGCCAACGCAAATTCAGTGGAAGATGGAGCTGCAGGCGGACTGCTTTGCCGGCGTGTGGGGATTCCACGCGCAGCAGGCGAAACTGATCGAGCCCGGCGACTTCGAGAGAAGGCCTGACCGGCCGCCGCCGCGATCGGCGACGACAGGCTGCAGAAGCAGACACAGGGTTACGTCGTGCCCGAATCCTTCACGCATGGCTCCTCCAGCGGCGCGTCAAATGGCTGCGCCGCGGTCTCCAGAGCGGTGATCCGAAGTAATTCGGCGACACTGGCTCCGGCGGCGCATGAAGTCACGTTGACACGCCGCGAGGCTCCACCCAGAGTGTCGCCCTCGATCAGGTGTACTCGGCGCGTGCGCGCCGGGTCGTCGGGAAGCCGGTGACGTTCCCTGCAACGAACCATTCCGGCGCTGCCCCGCAACGGTAATCGAGTCAAAGCCGCGACGCGCACGCACTAGGCGTGCAACCACTGCTCCCAGGCGGGAAGGTGTTGCAGCAGAGCAGACGGATAGCCATCCGCGCCTCACTCGTAAGCCCGGAGACCGGCCTGATCGGCCAGAAGCCCGTCATCGAAGGGCTCCTGGTACTGGCGTCGCGGAGGGCGACGCGCGGCCGCAACCATCAGCCTGAGCGCTCTCCTCCGTGATCACTCGCTTCGCCGGGTGCGCGATGCCCGGCAGTCGTTCGGCTCTGCGGGCGTGCAGAGCCTGGGGGACCCGTAGAGAACGTCATATCTTGCCACGACGTGCCTGCTGTGCACGTGCGACGGTAGCTGCCGATCCGGTCAACGATGAGGACTACGATGGTCATCACGGCGCCACGCGCACGCGCGTCGCGGCCGACGAAGTGCGTCGTGCCGGTGGATCGTCATCGATCGCGCGATCCATCGAGCGCAGCGGCGCGCTCGATCTTGCGGACCTGCTGCGCTTCCAGGCGGGCATCGAGATCGCGCGCAACGGCGGACCCGGAGCCACCACGTCGGTATTCACGCGCGCGGACCGACAGCAATCACACGCTCGTGCTGGATGGACGGCGTGCCGATCAATCCCGGCACGATCGGTGGCGCCGCGGCGTGCAGGGACATCGCGCCTGGATCTCATCGAGCGCGTCGAGATCGTCAAGGGACCGCGCTCTTCGCTCTACGGTCCGAGGCGGTCGGCGGCGTCATCAACATCATCACGCGCACGCCAGGCCAACGGTGAGCGCGGAGGTGGGTGCCGGTCGCTACGATCAGCAGCGAGACTGCACGTCGGCCGGTGGCACGCGCGGCGCGCGCGGCGAGACTTCGGCGTCACGCTCGATGCGCTCGAACACCGACGGCTTTCCGCCGCAGACCGCGAGCGACATCGCGCCGCGGCTACGACAACGCTGAGCGGCAACGCGCAGGGCGGGCTCAATTTCGGTCGCGCACATCTGGGCGCGCGCTACTGGCAGACCACCGGCAACGTCTGAGTATCTGGACTTCTTCCTGCGAACCGGTCGACCAGGATCTCGACACGCGCACGTCGCCGCGCTCGACCTCGACGTGAAAGCCGGCGAGCGCTGGGACACGAGCCCTCACGCTGCAGCCGCCTGCACGACGACATCGAGCAGAATCAGAGCCCGACTTCGTGCGCACGGATCGCGAATACGCTCGACTGGCAGAACACGCCGCGGCTCGCCCACGGACACGAAGCTGGTCGCCGGCCTCCAGCTCTCCAAACGAAGAGACCGCCGGCGCGCGACCTTCGGCACCGTGCTCGACGACGGCAGCGGCGACGGACACGTCGACACCGACCGTGTCACGAAGGCATACGTGTCGGATAACTTCTGACCATCGGCGCGCCACAGCTTCATGGTCGCGCGCGCGCCACACGGATCATTCGACCTTCGGCACGCACGACACCTGGAACGTGGAGTACGGCTATCCGTTCACGGGTGCGACCTGCCTGACCGCCGGCATCGGCACGGCGCTTCCGCGCGCCCGACAGCACGCGATCGCTGCGGCTTCGGCGGCAATCCGCGACCTGAAGCCGCGAGAGCCTCGCGCAACATCGGAAGTCGGTGTGCGGCATCGCATCGGTCACGATCAGACGCTGGCCTTCCAGGCCTTCGACGACGACGATCGACGATCTCATCGACTTCGTGCAGGTCGATGACGCTCGGCTTCGTGTTCGAGGCGCGCAACGTCGACGCAGGCGCGCATCCGCGGGCGTCGAGGCGACGTAGCGCGCCTCGGCCTGATCCCCTGGGCACCTGCACGTCGGCTGCGACCGTGCAGGATCCCGGAGGACGAGCAGACGGGCGAACAGCTGCTGCGGCGCGCGAAGCGAGAGCCTCACCGCGTCCGTCACGCGCCGCATCGGTCCGGCAGGAGATCGGGCTCGACCTGCTGTGGAGCGGCGATCGCAAGGACTTCGGCTTTCCGGAGCCGGTCGACGCTCGACAGCTACACCGTCGTGAATCTCACCGGCGCGCATGCACCTCGGTCAGCACTGGACGCTGCGCGGCAACGTCGAGAACCTCTTCGACGAAGAGTACGAGACCGCTGCGGGCTATAACAGCACCGAGCGTGCGTTCCACCTGCGACTGGGATATACGCTGAGACCGTAAGCGGACCAGCCACTCTGGCACAGCGCACGTGACTTTGGTTACACGGGACTCTCGCGCAGACCTCGCGCTGCCGCTCGACTCTGACACAGCACTCAGGAGGACGCTGTGTCTGCGGGGCGTGAATTCCCTGCCAGGAAGATCCCGCCGAAGCCTGCAGCCGCAGGGCCGGCAGGATATCTGTTCCACTGCTGGCGCGGCAAGTGTGGCGCATGCGCTCCAGTCATCATCAGAGCGATGCGTCCAAGAAACACTCCAGCGCGAGCGTCTGCTCTTCCGCTGACAACGAGCGCTCTGTATTGCAGGTCGTGTGAATGGCTTCGCGTTTCAGCGAGTAGTTGCCACAGTGATTGCACACCGCAGCCGGACTTGCTCGATTTGTCGATAGTTCCTCCCTTCGGCCAGTCGGAGGCTCAGAATCTCTCGGGTGTTCCCGGAGAGAGCCGGGAGGACACCGATGCTCGATGTTGGCCTTGGCCACAGGAGTGAACTTCCTCCTGGCGACCTTCCTGGTCCTGTCTCTCCCCTCTGCCCGTGCCACTGCCGTCTGAGAAGCAAGTTTTGCACCGTGCGCCCATGAACAGGCACGTCAACTCGGTCTTCGAAGCTGGGATCTTCCGTGAAGAACGGTGCCCGGTCGCAGGCGAGAGAGGCGAGCGACCGATCGATGCAGTTGGCTACGTCGCGACTTGCAGCGGAAGCGATCGATCGAATTCCTTCTTCACCACACGCATAGCACTCACAAGCCTGGGGCTCCCCGAGCGGCCGATCCAGCCCGGTGATGTGACCTCGGTTGGGCTGACTGATCAGTCCGAGCTTCTGTGGCTTCGCGAGGTGGCTGGAACAAGGATGGCGGGCTTGAAGGAGTGGCACGTCCATGTGCCACACCAAGACCGACCAGAAGAACTGCGCTTTTCACTCGTCTGCTAGATCACAGGAGCTGCGCGATGGCGCCGTCGTACATCTTGAAATTCTTCTCGACGTACTCCGGGTACGCGTCGAAGTCCTTCTTGTCGCTCGCCGTCAATTGGATCGTGCCGTCCTCTGGCGACCTGCAGTTGATCGAGGTTGGACGAGCACTTGCTTCTCGCCGACGCCTAACACTCCGCCGAACCCGATGACCGCGTATCCATGCGCGCCGGCAGTCTTGTCAGTCACGATGGCATCGATCTCGCCGAGCTTTTCTCCCGCGGCATTCTGCACGGGCTCGTCGACCAGATCCTTGGCGCTCATCGAGGAGAGGGCATTCGTGCCGCTGCCCTTATCCGCGGCAATACCGGGGCTCTGCATGGTCGCCTGCGGTGACGCGTAGCCCTGTTCTACGTCGCCTGACGCCGAGACGCCGGCGGCGCTGCTGTCGTTGGCGAGCCGCCCCGGGATGAGTCGCCAGAGCAGCGTCCGCGGAAGCGTGTCCCTGCTCATATCGTCGCTGCGGTGACGCGTAGCCCTGTTCCACGTCCCTGACGCCGAGACGCCGGCGGCGCTGCTGTCGTTTGCGGCGGCCCCAGGATGAGTCGTTAGGCAGCGTCCGCGGACGTGTCCCTGCTCATAGCCGGCGCTCGACTGCCGGAGACTCATCGTCGTTGGCAGACGTGTCGTCTGTCATCCGCCGACTCATCGCGCAGCTGTGCCGGCCGCGAGCCGCACGCGGGCCACGACTTGCGCGCACTGCGCGACAGTCCGCCGCTCTGCGCCTCACTCAAGGCCTTCATGAATTCTGCCTTGGTGGCATCAGCGATTGTCGACTGCGCGATCTCCGCACTGAGCTTCATCGCGCTATTTGCGCACTCTTGAGAGTCTTGCGCCGCCGCCGTTCCGCCACATCCCAGAGCCAGGACTACTGCGCTCGTCAAAATCGTATTACGCTTCATGTGACATCCCTTTCCCTTGAGTTCACGAGATCGGGCGACCGCCACGCGAGATGCGTCCCGCACGCCCGTCATTGTCTCGTTCCCGCTACGGGCGAGAGGCACGCCGGGCTCGCCCCACCGTCTGTGCGCTAACGCGCCTACGGGGTGTGCATACGCGGATGTGCACGCGCGACAGCGTCGTGTTCATGTGGGGAATGGCGGCGTGCAGTTTGGCATCGGGCTCACCTGTTCCGGAGTACACTTCCTACGCACGCCGGTATGACCCCGGCAATTTTTGACGAAGGAACGTAAATCAAATGACCGTCGCAAAAAGTGACCGAGATTAGTGCGTCCTCCGGAAAAGGTTTCGAGGGACGCGATCGAAAAGGGTATCGCCCGCGCCGGCGAGACGCTCCATGACATCACGGGAGCCTGGATTCAGGAGATGAAGGTCGACATCGTCAACGGCAAGATCAGGACTACCGCGTCGACATGAAGGTGACGTTTGCGCTGCGCGCCGCCGAAGGGGCCGCTCGAAGAAGTGACAACAGCGAGGCGCCGCAGTCCGCGGTAGCGTGTGCCTCGAACCATCGCCACGGTGACAGCACGACGCGACTGATCGGCGTGCCGCTAGACCGCGCCTGACGTCTGGGGTATACCCTGCGCTGACATGGGACACCGGCTCAGCAAGATCTACACGCGGACGGGAGACGACGGCACAACGGGCCCGGCGACGGCACGCGCGTGCCCAAGGACAGCCTGCGCGTCGAGGCTCACCGGCACGGTCGACGAGCTGAACAGCGTACTCGGAATGGTGCTCGCGGTTCCCGGGTTCCGCAGGAGATCACCGCCTGCCTGAGCGAAGTGCAGCACGATCTGTTCGATCTCGGCGGCTGAGCTGTGCATTCCCGGACATCAGCTCACGAGCGATGCACATGTCGAGCGCCTCGAGCAGGCGCTCGATCGCCTTCAACGAGAACCTTCCGCCATTGAAGGATTTCATCCTGCCGGGCGGCGGCCCGCGGCGGCCGCCTGTCACCTGCGCGCGGTGCGATCTGCCGGCGTGCGGAACGGACGCGTGTGGACGCTCGCCACAGCGGAGAAGATTCCGCCCGCGGCGCCTCGCTATCTCAATCGCCTTTCGATCTGCTGTTCGTCATCGCGCGCGTCCTGCGCGTCACGAGCGCGGAACGGACGCGGTGGAAGCGCGATCGAGGCCCGTGGAGCGCGTTCAGGCGCATCCGCTGGCGCCATGTGTCTGCCGACGCGGTGTCGACACTCTCCTCGACGCTCCTCGACGCGCACCTCGCCTACGGCGACACGCCGCCTGCTCGACGGCGCGCGGCTGTCCGTGCGTCGCAGGCGAGCGCATCGGCCTCATCGGACGCAACGGCACCGGGCAAGTCGACGCTGCTGCAGGTCGATCGCGGCAGCCGTGCGCACCTCGACGACGGCGAGCTGCAACGGCGCGACGGCCTGCGCGTCGAGATCGTCGAGCAGGAGCCGCAGCTGCCGCGCTGCGCCGACGCTGCGTCGAGAGCCTGCTACTGCGGCAGATCGCGCGCTGCGCTCCCGCCGAGCGAACGAATCGTCGGCACGAGGGCTGGGAATCGAGCTGCGGCTCGAGGAATTCCTCGCGCGCTTCGGACTCGATCCCGCAGCGCGCGCCGACACGAGCTCCGGCGGTGAGCGCAAGCGCGGCTGCCCTGGCATTCGCGCCTCGCGCTCGCGCCGGACCTGCTGCTCCTCGACGAGCCGACCAACCATCTCGACATCCAGGGCATCGAGCTGCTCGAGCAGCTCCTGCGTGAAGAGCGCCTGCGTCGATCGTCATCACGCACGATCGCGCCTTTCTCGATCGCGTGACGACGCGCATCGTCGAGCTCGACCGCGGCGTGCTGCGCTCCTATCCCGGCAACTTCGCCGCGTACGAAGCGCGCAAGGACGGACGAGCTCGCCGCCGAGGCGATCGCGAACCGGCACGTTCGACAAGTTCTGGGCGCAGGAAGAAGCGTGGATCCGCCAGGGCGTCGAGGCGCGGCGCACCCGCAGCGCAGGGCGCGTCGCAGCGCCTCGAGCGCCTGCGCGAGGAGCGCGCCGCGCGCCGCGAGCGCCTCGGCAACATCAAGCTCGAACGTCGACGCGGGCGAGCGCTCCGGCAGGCTTCGTCGCCGAGCTCGACGGACGTCAGCAAGCGCTTCGGCGAGCGACGCGATCGTGCGAGGGCCTGTCGACTGCGCGATCATGCGCGGCGACCGCATCGGCCTCATCGGCCCGAACGGCGCGGGCAAGACGACGCTGCTCCAGCTCATCCTCGGCACTGCTCGCCGCCCGACGCGGGCCGCGTGCGCCTCGGCACGAAGCCTGCAGGTCGCCTACTTCGACCAGATGCGCGAGCAGCTCGATCCCGAGCGCAGCGCGTCGCCGACACGATCAGCCCGGGCTCCGAGTGGGTGGAGACGTCAACGGGCAGTCACGCACGTCGCGAGCTATCTGAAGGACTTCCTGTTCCCGCCGCAGCGCGCAGCTCGCCGGTGAAGATGCTCTCGGGCGGCGAGCGCAACCGCCTGCTGCTCGCGCGCCTGTTCGCGCGGCCGGCGAACGTGCTCGTGCTCGACGAGCCGACCAACGACCTCGACATCGAGTCGCTCGAGCTGCTCGAGGCAGCGCTGCAGGACTACGCCGGGCACGCTGCTGCTCGTCAGCCACGACCGCGCCTTCCTCGACAACGTCGTCACGCAGACGCTCGCGGCGGAAGGCGACGGCAACTGGCAGCGAGTACGTCGGCGGCTACGCGGACTGGCTGCGTCAGCGTCCGCAGCCTGCCGCCTGAGAAACCCACGGAGAAGCCGGCGGCGGTCGCGGTCGACCGCCGGTCCGTACCCAAGACGCGTATCAAGCTCAGCTTCTCGCGAACGGCGCGAGCTCGAGCAGCTGCCCGCGAAATCGCCGCCCTCGAGAACGAGCAGCAGCACGATTAACAGCCGCATGAGCAGCGCGGACTACTATCGCGAGGGCGCCGAGCGCATGAAGAGCGATCGACAGCGCATCGCCGAGATCGAGACGCTGCTCGCCGATAAATTCGCGCGCTGGGAAGTGCTGGAACTGTTCGCAAACCAGCGGCAGCTGAGCGCGATTTGCGCATCGCAGAGCGTCGCAGCACGGAGATCTTCACGCCCTGACGGTGCTCGGTCGACGCACGGCTCGCGCATCACGGCCAGGCTGTGCGGGTGCGTGCGGCATCGGACCTAGCGTCCCGCTGCCTCGGCTGGGACGATCGGCGCGAGCTCCGGCTCGGGCTGGTAGCGGTGCTCCATCCAGCGCAGCCAGTCGCGCATGGGCATCGGCTTCGCGAACAGGAAGCCCTGTCCCATGTCGCAGCCGAGCGCCTGCAGGATCCTCGAGCTGCGCGACGGTCTCGACGCCTTCGGCGACGGTGCGCAGCCCGAGCCGGTGCGCGAGCGCGACCGTCGAATCGACGAGCATGCGATCCGCGCCTTCGACTCTCGATGCGGCTCACGAAGGAGCGGTCGATCTTGAGCTCCGAGAACGGCGTGCGCACGAGCTGCGCGAGCGACGAGAAGCCCGTGCCGAAGTCAGTCGATGGAGAGCTGGAAGCCGCGCATGCGCAGGCGCGCGAGATTCTCGAGCGCGCGCGCCCTGATTGCGGGCCGCCGCGCTCTCCGTCACCTCGAGGATGACCTCTTCCGGCCCGGCGCCGGCGTCGATCAGCGCCCGCGCGAGCGCGTCGCCGAAGCCGGGATCGTCGAGCAGACTCGGGCAGACATTGAGCGAGAGCGTGAGGCCGCTGCCGCGGCGTCCCAGCTCGCCGCAGCGATTCTGCGCAGCGCGTGGCGAGGCTCGAGCGTCATCGCGCGCGCATCAGGCCGCTCGCCGACACGACGGCCAGGAAACGATCCGGCGGCGAGCGGCTCGATCTGCGGCCGGCACCAGCGCACGAGCGCCTCGGCACCGCAGGGACGCCCCGTGCGCAGGTCGATCTTCGGCTGAAACCAGGGCTCGAACTCGTCGTTGCTCGATGCCCTTCGTCACCTGCACGGACTCGCTTCGGGCTCGCGATGATGCAGCGGATCGCGCCGCACTCTCGCGCGCATTGTCCATGACCGCGACCAGCGACTGGCCTCGCTCACCGGCTTCTCGAGCAACGCCGACGAGCCGCAGGCCATATTCCGCGGCCATGACCTCGACCGACTTCAGCAGCGTGCGATCGAGCGCGCTGTGGATGCGCGACCGCCATCTGCGGCGCCTCGTTGGCGAGACAGCGCATGAACTCGAGCCCGTCCATCTCGGGCATGTCGACGTCGCTGATGACCAGCAGCAGGTCGAGTCGCGATGAGCGCGCACGAGCGTGAGCGCACCGGTGCCGTCCGCGGCTTCGAGCACGGTCGGTACGCCGAGCTCCTTCGAGCATCCGCGCGAGCGTGCGGCGTTGAAAGCGCTGATCGTCGATGACGAGGACGCTCGAACGCTCGCGCTGCATTGCGTCATGCGCGCGCTTTCCTCTCGAGCCAGCCTGTGCGCGCGAACAGCGCTCCGTCTCGGCGCTGACACGCGTCGCGGCGAATTCGACGTCGTCCCAGTCCGGCGCGTGCCCGCGACAGCTCCTCGAGGTGGCTCGGCCATCTTCCGCGAGCATCTCGTCACCGAACATGCGCGCGGCGCCCTTGATGCGATGGCCGGCCGCGCGACGCAATCGTGGTCTCGCTGACTGCAAGCCGTGCGCGCATCAGCTCGAGGTCCTCCTCGTGCGCGAGGCAGAACTCCTCGGATCAGCTCGGCATCGAAAGGCGGGCATCTTCTGGTGCGGCCGCGTCGCCGCGCGCGACCGACAGCGGACCCGCCGGCGCGCAGCGGCAGCCAGTTCTCGAGCTTCGTGCGCAGCTCGGCGAGCTCGATGGGCTTCGTGACGAGGTCGTCCATGCCCGCCGCGCGGCATTCGTCGGCTGGCTTCGCGCAGCGTGTTCGGCAGTGAACGCGAGGATGACCGTGCGCCGCCGTCCGTTCTCGTTCTCGCGGATGCGCCGCGCGAGCTCGTAGCCATCCATCTCCGGCATCTGGCAGTCGGTGATCACGAGACCATAGCCGCGTGCGCGCGGCGCGCCGCGTTCGCTGAATCGCGCGAGCGCCTCGACGCCGTTGTCGACCGCTTCGGCCGCGTAGCCGAGCCAGCGCGAGCTGGCGCACGAGCAGGCGCGCGGTTGGTCGGATGATCGTCGACCACGAGCACGAGCTGACCTGCAGCCGCCGCGGCACTTCGATCGACGGGCGCACGGAGGGCAGGCTGCGCGACGCGGCTGCGTGTCGTTCGGATTGAAGGCGCGCGCCTGCATGGACGGCACGACGGCGTTGAGCGGCAGCACGATCGCAGACCGTCGTGCCCCTGCCGAGCGCGCTCTCGATCTCGAGTCGCCCGGACATCAGCTCGGCGAGCCGGCGGCTGATCGCGAGGCCGAGACCCGGATGCCGCCGTAGCGGCGCGAAGTGCGCGTGTCGCCCTGCACGAACGGCTCGCACAGCCGCGAGACGGTCTCCGGCGTCCATGCCGATGCCTCCGTCCATCACGCTGAAGCGCACGAGGTCGCTCTGGCCTGGGCTCGCGCGCGACGCTCGCTCGCAGCGAGACCGTCGCCGCGTTCCGTGAACTTGATCGCGTTGCTGAGAAAGTTGCTGAGCACCTGCCGCAGGCGCAGCGCGTCGACCATCACGTGCTCGGGCAGCGCCGGCATCGACCTCTACCTGCAGCGTCGAGGCCCTTCGCGCTCGCCACGCCCCCGAAGACCTGCGCCACCTGCGCCACCATGTCGCGCAGGCTCGCCGGCTCGGGGTGAATCTCGAACTTGCCGGCCTCGATCTTCGAGAAGTCGAGGATGTCGTCGATGATGCCGCAGCAGTGAGCCGGACGGAGTCCGCGCAGCAGCGTCACGGTCTCGCGCTGCTCGTCGTCCAGCGACGAGAAGCTCGAGCAGCTCGAGCAGGCCGAGGATCGCGTTCATGGGCGTGCGGATCTCGTGGCTGATCGTCGCGAGGAACGCGCTCTTGGCGCGATTGGCCGCCTCGGCCTGCTCCCTTCGGCAGCGTGCAGATCGGCGCTGAATCTCCTGCGCTGCGCGCGCGCTCGCGCGTCAGGATGCAGCGTGCGATCGACGACGCGCTGCTCGAGCGCTTCGTTCGCGGCGCGCAGCTGGCTGCTGCCGCGCGCGATGGTCGACTGGAGCTGCGCGTCGATGACGGACAGGAGCAGCGTCGGACCCGAGGATCAGGAACGTGAACGCGGCGATGGTCATCGCGAGCCAGGTCGAGTCGAGTCGCGGCCCGCTCGTGATGCAGAACGCATCTCGGCGGCGAACAGTTCGCCGCGGCCATGCCCGTGTAGTGCATGCCGACGATGGCCGCGCCCATCACCGACGCTGCCGACGAGCGCGTGCCAGTTCCGCTGCGTTGCGTCCCTGCGGCAGGCTGAAGGCGATCGGTGAGCGCCGCGATCGAGGCGCCGATCGCAATCAGCACCGAGGCGCGAACAGCCCGGGCGCGTAGCGGATGCCGGGCTCCATCTGCATCGCGGCCATGCCCGTGTAGTGCATCGCGCGTGATACCGAGGCCCATGAACACGCCGGGCAGCGCGATGCCGCTGACCGTCGTGTCGTTGCGACGGAAGATCAGGAGCGCGAAGCCGGAGACGACGACGGCGATCGCGTACGACGCGGCAGTCGAGCTCAGGTCATAGGCGACCTCGATCGGCAGGTGGAACGCGAGCATGCCGATGAAGTGCATCGACCAGATGCCCGTGCCCATCGAAAACGCGCCGCCCACGACCCATGGGCCACTGCCGGGTGAAACGCGGTCCGCCGTCGTCCGCATCGCGCAGGCGCTGGGCGAGGCCCAGCGTGACGGCGATGCGAGCACCGCCACGACATAAGACAGGATCACCAGCGATAGCGGAATAGCTGCCCTGCATCGGCTGGATTCGTAAGGCTCCCGGTCGCGCAGCCGGCGGCTGCGTCGTACGCAGCCAACGATGACAGGGTGAGGCGCGACCGGCTGCGATCGCGTTCACAGTATCCGCGCCGATCAAATGGCTACGAGTGTGGTGTTGGATGTGGCGAGTATCGTAGGCGCGTATCGGGCCACGGTCGAGATGAGACCTGGTTGGCGGGCAACGCCTACGGAAAGCCCCGAGCACCGACAGGCGCGCTCGGGCTCAAGCACCCGAGCAGCGCTTCGACCATCGATTTCGAGTTTCGGAGTGCCGACCCGGCGACCGCGGACCGAGTTCAGCCGGCTGTTGAGTCAGTGAGACGGCCCGCTCACGGCGCGGTCCGATAGGACGCTGGCGACCTGAGCGTTTGCGACGGATCGGTCACAGACCTTGCCGCGGCTTTTGTCCTCGGCGATCTGCGCCTTCGACTTGCAGATGCGCTGCGTGAACCGCGTGCCGATCGTCGCGATGTCCTTGCACGACCAGCGTGTCGTCGGTCGTCCTGCGCTCTTCGATGCGTCGCTGGCGCGCTCGCCGTGCTCGCGGCCGGCTGGGGAACGTCGACGACGTCGACCGGAATCTCTTCGGCGGTCTGCGCAACCGGCGTGGCGAGGACTGCTCGTCCGAAGTGAGATCGGTGCCCGCGCATCCGAGACAGACTGGCGGCCGCCGCAATGCACAGACAGAACGTGAATCTTCATGAGGTGCGCTCCCTGCCAGCAACCTCTCTTGTCGTCCCGTTCCCCTGCCGGTCGGGTCCCGATGCCGATTCTACTGACGCGATTTCTGCGGGAGCCAAGGCGCATGGGACGGATCGCACGACGCGCGCGCGCTGCGCTTCAGGCGATCAGTGCGTCAGGCCTGCAGCATGATGCGCGCGCTTGCTGCAGCGCTCTGCACGATCTCCGCAGCGCCCTCGAGCAAGCGCGTGCTGCTGCGAGTGACGAGCTCCGCCGGCACCAGATAGAGGTCACTCGTGCGCCACGGCCGGTGAGCGCAGGCCAGCTCCGCCACAGATCGAGCGCCTCCGCGCCTCGCATCGTCGCCCGGCGATGATCACGTCCGGGTTGCGACCGAGCACGGCCTCCGGTGCACACGTCGGCCGCGAGCGACGGCAGCTCCTCGAAGACGTTCCGTCCGCCACACAGCGCAGATCATCGCCGCTGGATCGCATGTGACCGCCGATGGTGTAGAGCGGCTGGCGCTGAGATCTGAAAGAACACCGTGAGACGATCGGCGCCTGCGTATTGAGCGCGCAGCGTACCGCAGCTGCTCCAGGTACGTAGTTCGCCGCCGGATTGCGCGAGCGTCCTCGTGGCCGCTCAGGCGCCCGATTTCTCCAGCTCGTCGCGCGACGTCCTCGAGCTGGCGCGCGCCGAGCGGAACGACGCGGAAATGCCGAGCTCCTGCAGGCGCTCGATCCAGCGTTGGGGCGTGCCGCCATCCCAGGCCAGGATGAGATCGGGGTGCAGTGCGCCTGATGCGCTCGAAGTCCAGTCCGTAGGCGTCGCCGACGCGCGGGAGTCGCGCGCTGCCGGCGGATAGTCGCTGTGCTCGATCGCGCCGACGAGATTCTGCGCCCGGCGCCTGCCGTGAGACGAGCTCGGTGAGGTCCGGCGAGAGCGTGATGATCGCGCTGCGCCGGCGCGGCGTTGCCGCAGCCGCAGGCTCGCTCCGATCCGACCTTCGCCGCACAGAGCCGCGAGCATCGCGAGCGCCGCAGCCGCTGGCGCGATGCGTGCGGCATGGTCACACGGCCCAGCCGACGACGCGTGAGCAGCGCGATTGCGGTGAGCCATACGATCAGGGTGCGATTGATCGAGGCGCAGCGCGCCGCGCATGGCCTGCGTCGCTTCGCCTCCGCGGCCGCTGCCTCGAAGGCGCGCGTGCGCAGCGCACCGGCGCCGGCGCTGGCGAGCGACCGCGTTCGTTCACCTCGAAGAAATGCTCTGGAGCAGTGCTGGTAGTAGGCGCGCCAGTCCGACACGGCGTCCTCGAAGCTCCCCGCAGAGCGCGTAGCCGATCGCGAGCAGCCTGCGCCGGCAGCCACGCGAGCACGCCGTGCACGCGCTGTGCCGCACTGCACATAGTCGGGCAGTCGCGCCGGTCTGCTCGCGCGCGCGTGCGCCCTCGAACACCGCACGCCGGCGCATGAGATCGGTGACGCGGAACAGCCACGCGCCCGTCGGACCGAGCAGCATGAACCACAGGATGACGCCGAACATGCGGTTGTTGCGCCTGCACGAAGATCGGCCTCCTCGACTGCGCGTGCGCGCTCAGTGCGATCGCGTCGGCGCCTCGCGCTCCGTCAGCGCCTTCGCCCGCTGTGGCGCGCAGCAGTTTCGTCCGGCTGCGCCGAGCGCGCGCGTGTAGTCCTCGACGTCCTCCGTGAGATTGCGCGGTCCGAGCGAGAAGAGCAGCACGACGAGCGCGAAGTGCGAGATACGGCAGCGCCGAGCAGCCTGACCCAGAAGAACCAGGCGATGACCGGCGACCGGAAGCACCGGCACGACCGCGAGCAACGCGGTGGCGGCGAGCGTCTGGATACGCTCGCGTGCGTTCAGCGGCCGCATGCCCCAGTCGAAGTAGGCATCGAACCGAGCGCGGCTCCCGCAGGTGGAGGAGGTGCGCGAGTGCTGCTCAATCCAGATTCCGAAGAAAGCGCAATGAGATTCATCGAGCGCCGTGTGGTGCTGACACCGCGCGACATACTACCTGTTCATGAACGATTCGACTTTGGCGCGAGCGCGGGCGTCGGGGAGGACTGTTCCCGGAACGCCGTGAACCCATCCATGGGGGCTGCGGGCGAAACATCCCTGTTTCGCACGCTCCAGGAACTGACTCCCCCGAGCCCGCGCTGATGCGTCATCGCGTTCATGAACCTTCGGTCGAGATGCCGCGGTTCGTTCGAGACTAGCGTGATCTTGTCGAGCACGAAGGCCTGCGCCCAGTGCTCGATTCGTGGGATCCACCGCACATCAGGCGCGGGTGTGCGGAGTGGGGGACGTCGGCGGGCCGTGGAAAACAGGGATGTTTTCCCCGGAGCCTCCATGGACGGATTCACGGCGTCCCGGCCGGCGTCCCCCACTCACACACCGCGCCTCGCGACGGCCAAGATCGTTCGCGAATCGATGCTGCGCTGAGCCCTCAGGCCAGCGCGTGCGATAGAAACGCTGCCAGTCGGACAGGCCGGGATCCGTTTTGCGTCCGGGTGCGTATGTCACAGTGACCCACGATGCGGCGTCGATGCAGCGTCGGACGGGCTGCGACGAGCGCACGGATTGCTTCCGCGGGCGCGCGTACTGCGCATCGGCGTACGGCGTGATCGTCCGTGCCTTCCAGCTCGATGCCCACGGAAAAGTCGTTGCACACGCGCCGACCGCAGTAGCACGGACTCCCCGCGTTGCCATGCGCGGCGATGGATCAGGACGTATTGCACGACTTCACCGTCGCGCCGGATGAGCAGGTGCGAGGAGACGCGCTGGCTCGCGATCTCGCGAAAAGTAGGGATGCGCCTCCGGCTGCAGGGTATTCGTGAACAGGCGGTCGATCGCATCGCCACCGAACCGGCCGGGCGGCAGGCTGATGCCGTGCAGAACGATGAGCTCCGGTAAAAGCACCTGCGGGACGGTCATCGCAGTTGGGCGATGGCACCTGAGCGCGCCTCGGTCACGATGCCAGTTTCTGCGTCGACCCGCATGGACGCGATTGTATCGCGGGCCGCCGCGCCCGCAGCGTGGCTCCGCGCTAGAATCCAGCGCCATGAGCACACCTTCGCTGCGGGAGATGGTTCGCGCGCTCGTCCCGACGCCTTCCTTGCGCAGCACGAGTCCAGCCCTCGACTGCGAGAACGAGAGACTGGTGCTGGCGGGCCATACCGACACCGTGCCCTGCGACCCCGGACTCTGGCGCTCCGACCCGTTCGCCGCGACCGAGCGCGACGGGCAGCTCTATGGTCTCGACGCGACCGACATGAAGGGCCTCCTGGCCATCGTCATCGAGGCGCTCCGCGACCGATCCCGGTAGCGCTTGCGCGCGCACAAAGGTATCTTCACGACGGTCATCCGCGTACACGGCCGCTCAGGGACATTCGGCAATCCCGCGCTCGCGCGCACGCGCCCTCGCGCCGCCGCCTGATGGATCGCAGCGCTGCGCAGCGCCGACCTCGTGCGTCGCGATCTCGCGACCGTGTGGCATCCATGCACGCAGATGAAGGATCACGAGACGCTGCCGATGATCCCGATCCGCTCGCGGCTCGGGGCGTCGTGGCTCGAGGACTACGACGGCAAGCGCTACCTCGACGCGATCAGCTCGTGGTGGGTCAACCTGTTCGGCCACGCGAACCGAGCGATCAGCGCCGCGATCGCGCGCGCAGCTCGCCGCGCTCGAGCACGTGATGCTCGCCGGCTTCACGCACGAGCCGGCGGTGCAGCTCTGCCGAGCGCCTGCTCGGCGCTCGCGCCGCGCGGGCTCACCCGCTGCTTCTACGCCGACAGCGGCTCCGCCGCCGTCGAGGTCGCGCTGAAGATGAGCTTCCACTACTGGCGCAACCGCGGCCGCGGACAAGCAGCAGGTTCATCACGCTTGCCGAACAGCTATCACGGCGAGACGCTCGGCGCGCTCGCCGTCGGCAACGTCGCGCTCTACCGCGAGATCTACCGGCCGCTGCTCATGGACGTGATCACGCGTGCCGTCGCCCGACTGCTACCAGCGCGAGCGCGGCGAGAGCTGGGAAGCGCACACGCGGCGCATGTTCGACGCGATGGAGCCGACGCTCGGCGCAGCACGCGCGACGAGACCTGCGCCGTCATCGTCGAGCCGCTCGTGCAGTGCGCGGGCAGCATGCGCATGTACCATCCCGTGTACCTCGAGTCTGCTGCGCGACGCGTGCGACCGCCACGGCGTGCACCTGATCGCCGACGAGATCGCGGTCGGGCTTCGGACGCACGGGCACGCTCTTCGCCTGCGAGCAGGCGCGGCATCACGCCGGACTTCCTGTGCCTGTCGAAGGGTCTGACCGGCGGCTACCTGCCGCTCTCCGTCGTGCTGACCGACGAGCGATGTCTACGCGCGCGTTCTACGACGAGTACGCGAAGCTGACGCGCATTCCTGCACTCGCACAGCTACACCGGCAACGCGCTCGGCGTGCACCGCCGCGCTCGCGACGCTCGACATCTTCGCGACCGAGCCACGTGATCGAGCGCAACCGCGTGCTCGCGCGCACATGCTGCGCGGCGCGCGGCCGGGCTCGAGCGATCATCCGCACGTGGCGCGAGATCCGCCAGCACGGCATGATCGTCGCGATCGAGATGGTGACGTCGCGAGCGGGACGCGTCGCCGTTTCCGCGTGGCAGGAGCGTCGGGGCTGCGCGTCTGCGCACGCGCTCGCCCGCGGCGTGCTGCTCCGCCCGATCGGCAACGTCGTCTATTTCATGCCGCCCTACGTCATCGAGCGACGCACGACATCGAGCTCATGGCCCGCACCGCGATCACGGGCATCGAGCACGCGCAGCCGACGACTGACGCGCGTGCCGCGAGTTCACGTCGGTGAGACGATCGGCCAGCGCCGTGAGCTGTGGCTGAGCGGCGACGCCGCCAGCTACATTGCAGCGGGTACTGCGCTTGCGCGCCGGCGACGAGCTCACCCTGTTCGACGGCAGCGGGCGGCGAGCACTGCGCCACACGTCGACGCCTTCGAGCGCGGCGTCGTGCGCGCGTCACGCTCGATGCGGTGCGTGACGTGGAGCGCGAGTCGCCGCTCGCGATCACGCTGTGGCAGGCGCCTTGTCGTGGCGATCGCATGGATCACGTCATCGAGAAGGCGACGGAGCTCGGTGTCTCCAGGATCGTGCCCTGGGTGGCCACACGCGCGGTCGTTCGCCTCGAAGGTCATGCGCTGGAACAGCGGCGCCGTGCACTGGCGGGCGGTGGCGCACGCGCCTGCGAACAAAGCGGACGCAATCGCGTCCGGAAATCGAGCGCCGCAAACACTCGCCGGACCTGATCGCGCATTGCCCGGCCGATGCGCTCAGCAACTGCGCTGCGGCGGCGGATGCGAGCGTGCGGCTCGCCGACCTGCGCGTCCAGCCGAATCGGCCGCCGTCATCGCCGTCGGACCCGAGGGCGGCATGACGACGCGAGGAGGAGACGACGCTCGAGCACGCGGGATTCCTTTCGCTCCAGCCTCGGGCCACGGATCCTCGCGCGCCGATACTGCAGGCCCGGCGTGCATTGCCACGTTGCAGGCGTTGTGGGGCGGCGGCTGAGCCGAGTCGGGCGGCTTCCGACGGTGATCGGCTTCAGCCGCGATCCTCGAGCGCGCCAGGGCATGCTGGCAGCCGGCACGCTGCGCCGGTACAGTCCGCGATGGCCTCAGCGCCTGCAACAGAGCTCGAGATCAGGCTGTTTGGCGGTCTCAGGTGTTGCGCCGTGGTGAGATCGTTTCGCTGCCGCAGTCGAGAAAGACGCGCGCCCTCCTCGCCTATCTGATCCTGAGAGCCGCACCGCAGCGGCGCGATTCAGCTGCTGCGAGCTGTTATGGGACACGCCGGACGACCCTCGCGCGTCGCTGCGGTGGTCGCTGACCAAGCTGCGCGCGCTCGTCAACGACGGCGCGACGGTTCGTTTGACTGCCGACCGCGAGCGCGTCGCGTTCGAGGCGCACGGCGCCGTCATCGACTTCGTGCGCGCCGAAGAGGCCGCGGTCTCGGGCCTGGCGCAGCTGAAGCGTCAGGAGCTGCCTCGGCCTCTGCAACGCGTGCACGGGCGGACTGCTCACTGGCCTCGATCTGCCGGGCAACCGGCTTACGAGACGTGGCGCATCGGCCAGCAGGGAAAAGGCCCGCCGCCTGTACCTGCGTCGTCACGAGCTCCTATCGCGCGCCGACACCCGGATACGGCCGAGCGCACATCGCTGCTCCATCGACGCGTCGAGATCGAGCCCGACAACCAGGCCGCGCATCTGCATCTGATTGCGCACCTGGCGGCGACGGGCTCGGTCGCCGAGGCTCATGCCCAGGCGAGGGCGAGCCGGCGCTATGCTGAAAGCTGACCTCGGTGGCCTGGACGAACGGGAGCTCGGTTCAGCGCTGCAAGGCCTGGCCGGTCCGACGCGCGCTCGTGCAGCCCGCGCCTCGTCGCCGCGCCGACCACGCTGCGCCAGGACATCCGCTTCTGCACGTCGGGAGACGGCGTGCGCATCGCGTACGCGACCGTCGGCTCACGGGCCCGCCGCTCGTCAAGACCGCGAACTGGTTTGAACCATCTCGAGTTCGACTGGGAGAGCCCGATCTGGCGTGCCATGTTCCACGCGTTCGCGAAGCGATCACACCTTCGTCCGCTACGACTCCCGCGGCAACGGCCTGTCCGACTGGAACGTCGAGCACCTGACGCTCGACGCGTTCGTCGGTGACCTCAAGGCTGTCGTCGACGCCGCCCGCATCAAGCGCTTTCCGCTCTTCGCGATGAGCCAGGGCTGCGCGTTCGCCATCGAGTTCGCCACGCGCTATCCCGAGCGCGTTTCGAAGCTCATCCTCTACGGCGGATCACGCGCGGGGCTGGCGCGCGGCGGGCAACCGCGAGCTCGCGGCGCGAGATCGAGCGCCCTGATCACGCTCACCCGCACCGGCTGGGGCCGCGACAATCCCGCCTATCGCCAGGTCTTCACGTCGCTCTTCATTCCCGGCGCGACGCCGGAGCAGATGGACTGGCTGAACGAGCTGCAGCGGATGACGACGTCGCCCGAGAGCGCCCGCACGGCTGTTGCGCGCGCTTGGCGACATCGATGTCACGGATCGTCTGCGCGAGTCACTCAACCCACGCTCGTTCTTCACTGTCGCAAGGACGCGCCGCGTCGCATATCCCAACGGTCGCGAGCTGGCCGCAGGGATTGCCGGCGCGCGCTTCGCTAACGCTCGAAGGCGAGAACCACCTGCTCCTGGAACAGGAGCCGGCGTGGCTCGCGCTTCCTGGCGGAGGTTCGCGCGTTCCTTGCCGAATGAGATCAGGCCGGTGACCGCGTCGCGCGCGTCTGCGATTCAAGGCGGGCGCCTCAGCGTATCGCGAGCTGCGCAAGCACGGCTTCGACCCAGCGCGCGTACAGACCCTCGTCGGCGCTTCAGGCGGCGCCAAGTGGCTCGTGCTGAGTCAGCTCGATCCGCGTACTCATCGGCACGCTCATCGCCGGTCGCGCGACGCCGCTGCACCTCATCGGCTCCTCCGATCGGTGCGTGGCGCTTCGCCTGCTATGCGCAGCGCGATCCGCTTGGCGGCGCTGGAGCGCTTCGAGGAGGCCTACGTGGAGCAGCGCTACAGCGCTCGCCCGACCAGCGCCGAGGTCACGGCGCGCAGCCGCAGATCCTCCGCGTGCTGCTCGGCCGCGGACGGCGTCGATGAGATCCTCACGCATCCGACGCTTGCGCACCCACGTCGATCGCGGCGCGCTGCCGCGGCGCGGCGACTTCCGATCGACGCCAGGTTCTGCTGGCTTCGCTCGGTGTTGCTGCGGCGCTGAACGCCGTCCGAACGGCGCTGGCTCGGCAACTTCTTCGTACGCACGCTCTTCCACGATGCGCGCGCACGGCCGCCGTTTCGCGATCCGCATGGGCTCGCGACGCGAGGCAGGTGCCGCTCAGCAAAGCCAATCTCATCGAGCAGCATCGTCGCCACGCGGCTCCATCCCGCTCGTGCTCGATCCCGTCCGCGACATCGCCGGCGCACCTGCGCGGCATCTATCGCGACAGCGGCATCGTCGACTATCACTTCGACGCCGAGGCTCGCTGACGAGGGACGCATCACGCTACTACCGCACTTCTATGGGCACGTGACGCCCGGCTGGTTCAGACAAGCACTGGCCGTCACGCCGTGCGCGACGCAGGCAGTCTCGATCGTGTGCTGCTCGTGCACCCTTCCGAGGCCTTCATCGCGCATGCCTGCCGCACGGGCTGCATTCCCGACCGCCGCGACTTCGAGCGCTTCGATCACACTCAGAGCCGCGTGCGCTACTGGCGCGAAGGTCATCGCGCGGTGCTAGGCGTCGGCGACGACTCGAGCGATGACGCTGCGCCGGGACGCGGCTCGTGGCGGCGCGCGTCCGCGGCGCGCAGCGCAGGCGTCCGCTCGTCGTCGGCCGGCGCGCCGAACGCGCGCGCTGCTGCTCACACGCTGCGGTGATCCGCGGCGGTCACTCCTTCGTGAAACGCTTCTTCTCAGTAAGTCGCGGGGATGGTGTACTGAACGGGCTGGCCGAACTGCTGAGGCTTGAGCGGCGCGATCACGATTGCAGGTCATCGCGCTTCTTGCCGCTGACCGCGCGAGGCGGTCGCCCTGGATCGCGGCCTGCACCTTGAGGCCGGATTCGCTGGTGCACCTTCGCGATCTTCTTCGCGAGCTCCTGCTCGTGCCCTGCTTGAGGCGTGAGCGCCTGCTTGCGCTTGTCGCCGCCGATCGACCTCGATCTTGCCGACGTCGCACCGCGCGGATGTCGATGCCCGCTTGGTCAGCTTCTGGTACAGGATGTCGGCGACCTGCTTGAGCTGGAACTCGCTGTCGCCCCAGACCGTGACGACCGATTCCATGCGCTCGACGCGCGCGCTGCTGCCCTTGAAGTCGTAGCGCGTGCCGATCTCGCCGCGCGGTCTGGTCAATCCGCGTTGGTGATCTCTTCGACCTTGACTTCCGGAGACGACGTCGAACGACGGCATGCGTGTAGATGCTAAGCGCGCTTCGCGCCGCGCGCACAGACTCAGGCGCGGCGAGACGCTCCGCGATCATGCGCTCGGAGCTGCTCGAGATCCGGGATCACGGGGCGCTGATTGATCATGCGCGGCTGGCCAGATGACCGGGCTGCGACTCCGTCCAGCCGCTCGAAGGATCCGGCTCCAGCACGGCGGCGTTCACGCGCACGAGCTGCGGGAAACCCCTGCGTGATCAGCGCGAAGTGCCCGGCCTCGAAGCTGCGTGCCGAGGCAGCGGATGACGACGGCGCGGACGCGTCCGGTCGGTGGCGCGGAAGCTCAAGTCCCAGGCGCCCTCGAACGAGATCACCGGGATCTCGCGCGCCGTTCCACTCCAGCGAGCCGATCAGCCAGGGCGCTGTCGTCGTCGGCTAGACGCCGGCTGCCGGGGTGAAGCTCACGACCTCGGCACCTGCAGGCGCGCGGCAGGATCAGGCGCGTGGCGCCGAGGGGCACGAGCAGGCTGTACAGCTCATCCACGGCGGGCACCTCGTTCCTTCGCCGCGAGGAAGCGCTCGATCGCGCGCGAGCAGGTCGCTTCTCCTGGTAGGGCTTGCCCAGGTACTCGTTGACGCCGAGGTGCGAGAGCCGTGCGCACGGTAGCTTCTGTCCGACGCGCGAGGTCACCATGACGATCGGCACGTGCGCGAAGACGGTCGTCGATTGCCGCACGTAGGCGACGACCTCGTAGCCGTCATGCGCGGCATCTCGATGTCGAAGCTTACGGAGCGATCGGGGCACCTGCTCTCCGCACGCGACGGCGATGGCGTCGGCGCCGTCCTTCCGCGGTCGCCACGCTTGCCACGCGCCTGTCGCGCTCCAGCGAAACGCTAGCGTCACGCGACGCACTCGTTTGGTCGAGTCGTCCACCACCAGCGCTTCCACAGCTGAGTCACCGATGCCTTGCGCGTCGCTACGCGACCGCGCAGACTGCGGCTCCACCGACCAGGCTTCACCTGACGCTTCGCGTACCAGCGCGGTGATGTCGAGGAATCGCGTGCAGTCTGGCCGAATCGCCGAGAGGATCGTCGCGCCGGAGTACACTGACCTGGCAACCACACAATCTGCGGACCGACCGACTTCACGACGACCTCCCGGCTGGCCCAGCATCTCGACGAACGTCACCAGCGCGCTTTCGAGTTGCTCGCCGCGCGCTGCGAGGATCCGACCGGCACCGGCGCGCCGCCGTCGCGCGATGTGCGCAGAGCGCGGTGCCGAGAGCAGGGACGCCGAATGTTTAAAGATCGATGCCTTCCCTCGTCGGCGGGCGCGTCCGGCTCGAGGAACTGACGCAGTTCGCGCGAGGGGAATCGCGCACGATGCGCGTACCACCGCCGGCGGATGGCATTTGACTCAGTCCGCGGCCCACACGAGCAGCCTTTGCCATGCGTGATCGCCGACGTGACGGCACGAGCGGATCCGTGTGAAGCGCGATGCTGCCGACCACTGCTCCGGCCGTTTCGATCCGGCGATGCCGCCGAGCTCGCGCACTTCGTTGGCGACGACGTCCGGCATGCCAAACGCCACGTCGCCGCCGGCCAGCGCCGGCCACGCGAGGCCGGCGCTGAAGCCGGGCTGCGGGATGAGCCGCAGCGCATCGCCATCGGTGGACGATCGCGGTCGGAGTCAGTATGCCGAGCGCCTGGGCTTTCCTTGATCGTCCCGACGTCGAAGACCGGCTGCCGCCGTCGTCTGGCTGTGCCGTCGCTGACCGCGTGAGCCTTCGCGCCGCAGCGCGATGCCGATCGTCGCGATGTCGGGCTTGCCGGCCTGACCCGTCGAGCGGCTCCTGCCATCCACGCCTAGCGACGCCCCAAGGCATGTGCTCGAACAGGTAGCATCGCTCGCCTGGCGGTCGACCGCCAAAACCGCCACGTCAATCCACCTGACTTTACCAGCACCACCAGCTTTGATCAGCGCACGATCTGATCCGAACCGCTGCGCAGTGCTTTGAGAACAACCTGTGCGTTGTTGGCGCACCGGGGATCTTCGTCCTGGGCTCCGTGGTGACGCGCGACTGCTGCACCAGCAGACCCTGCCTGAGCCTGCCGCCACGTCCGACATCAGCTCTGAATGCTGGTCAGATCAGCTCTGCGGATTCGGCGAGGAAGCGACGCGCGCGACGAGCTGCTGGATCGTCGAGTAGCGATCGAGGCTCGGAGAAACGGGTCGAGAGATCCTGGTGGCGCGGATCTTCGTCCCGGGTGGCGGGAGCGGATGCGCGCTCGGTCTCGACCATCGAGCTTGCGACATGCCAGCTTTCAGCGCAACACGCGCTGACGGTCTGCCGCCATCGCTACGGGTCCGGAAATCGATGGGCTGGACTGCTGCTCCAGCCGGGCGCGGAGAAGATGCTGATCACACCCGCGTTGTTGAGCAGGTTCTCGAGCAGCGCGGCGTCGACGCCAGCGCCGCAAACTCTGCGCGCCTGGCTCGCGACGCCGCAGCTCTCTGTCGCGGCGGCGAACACCGGGCACGCTCCGGCTCCGCGCGCGGCGACAGGTCGGCGTTGTGCGACGCTTAGGCACACGCGGCGCAGCCGTTAGGCGCTGTAAATGTCCGCTGCCACCGTCGACGCGTCTCGACGTATGTCAAGGCAGGCAGGGTGCAGCGCGGCGAGTCACGGCCAGCTCCTCGAAGCAGGCTCGGCTCGGCTTCAAACGCCCGGCCAGTTCCCTCCTCTGCCAGCCGCGGGCTCCTCGGCGACGCGTCCGCGTCAAGGCCTCGGGTTCCTCGCCAGCGCGCTGCCGCCTCGAGACAGCCACGCCTTCCGCCGCAGCCGGCGCTGGCTGCCACGGCCGCGGCGCCGTCTCGTCGGCGCGTCGCGGGCCTCACGCCGCCTCGATCTCAGCCAGCGCATCAACGCCCGGCGCGCAGCCCCACTGCTGCCGCATGCCGGCTCCACGGACAACCTGCAGGCGGCTGGCGCAGACTCGATCAGATCCTGGAGCCTGGTCCGAGCGGCGCTGTCCCGTCGTCCAGGCGATCGCGCACCTCGTGCCGGCTGGTCAGAGCCTCTGCTGCGCGACCGACATCGATCTCGCCGCTAAGTGTGCCTGCCGTCCAGCCGCCGCGTCGAGTGAGCGGATGTCTCCAGATCGTGGCTGACGAGACGTCCCCGGCTCACGCGTGAGCCGGCCATGCGCACGCCGCAGCACTAAACTGGTGGGACACGTTAAGGTGCGGCGCCTCGCGCGTCAGCTCGGCACGCATAGGCGTGGGCGCAGCATCTGCGCTCGAGCCTGGCTCACGGCCACCTCTTCTAAGGTAATCTGGGCGATCTCAGGGTCGTAGGTATCCTCAACCTCAACAGCAGAAGCGCCGGCGTCTCCCGCCTGGAGACGCAAATCCCCTCGAATTCAGCGGCGGGCGCACAAAGCGTGACCTCATAACTCAGATTCAGCGGGCGTCTCGAGCGCGGTCTGGCCTAAAACGGAAACTGTTTGGGTGATCTCCTGGCTCGAGTCCGGGCCCAGGCGCTCGTCGCCTTCCGACTCCAGCGCTAGTCTCTCGGCTGCCACCTGCTCGGCGTCGCCGGTTGCGGGCTCGAACCACGGCGCCTCGATGGAGTCTCTTCTTATGTGAGCTCTTCGGACTGGCGTTGAAGAAGCGCCAGCGCCTGCGGTCTCGACCAGATACCGCTTCAGTTCGCCGGCCGCAGCGCCTCGATCTCCTACTGGCAATCGAACGCGGCGACGGGCTCGACGATTCACGGCCCACAAGAGCTCAGCGCAAAGCGCCTGCGCGGTCTCAGAGCCGCCTCTCGCTTCGTAGCATAACGACGACAACACGAGCACTCATGACGCCATATCGGCGACCGTTACGACCGTCGCATCACGCACCATCTCAGTTTCAGTCAGCGGCAAGGTCTGATGCGCGCGAAAACAACGCTTCCACCAGCGCGTCGCTCCACCTCTTCCGGCGACGACCTCTTCGTCAGCGCGGCGGCGTCACCATAGTCCCTGAGCGCCGGCGTGCGACGCCGTGATCGAATTACAGCTATCAACTTTCTTTCGCTTTGAAAACCGGCGAGGAAACGTTGCCGTCAATACAACCTACTTAGTCGCGCGCTACCTCAAAAATTATTAAACTGCGGAACAGGCCCGCTCAGAAACCAGATGCAGCGCCGACCTCGTGATCGATCTCTGATGATCGGGCGAAATCGCTTCCGAGGTGAGTTGCCCGCTTTCTCGTCTTGCGAAGATGCGCGGGGTATGATCGTTTGGCTCGTTGCGGGCCTCAGCTTCCCGCATCGGCTGCTTCTTCGTCCGAGCGCCTCCTCGACCAGATCTTCCTTCCAGACGGCGCCAGACTGGCAGCGCCATCAACCTGCCGCCTGCATCTCGCGCGGCGCCGCCTCGCCTCCGCTCCGCGCAGCCGTCGAGCCGGGCGCGCGCTCGATCGATGAGCTTCCTCCCGCTTGCGCGGATGACTGGCTCACCCTCTCCGGGGACGCGATGCCGCCCGCGCGCGTCAGTGAGCGGATTGACGGCCGCATAACTTACTGGAGTCAGGCACGTTGCTTGCGATCAGATCAGGTCAGCCTGCGCGCACGCGCTGGGCGCGCGCTGCCCGTCTCGAGCTGCTCGACGAGCTGCGGGAGCGCCGCACAGACTTGTCCGACCAGGTCGAGCGCCGAGGGCGTCTGCGGCAGAGTGCGGTTGATGTGCGGTTGAGCAGGTTCTCTACCGGACCACGCGAGCTCGCCGATGAGCTGCGCACCGACCATGCGGCCGCTGCCCTTCAGCGTGTGGAAGAGGACGACGCAGCGCGATGCAGCGTGATCGCGCAGCTCCGGCGTCGTCTCGCGCCAGGCCGGCAGGTTCTCCTGGATGGAAGCGATCTCTTCCTCTCGCTATCGATGAAGAGCTCGAGCAGCTCCGGATCGCGTCGGTCTCACGCGCACGCGCATGGCGATCGAGTGTCGCAGTGCGTCGCGCAGACGCCGGCACTCGCGCAACTGGCGGTGCGGCCTTGACCGGCGCGTGCGGGCGCGCGCCTCGCGGAAATAGGCAAAGATTCCTCCAGCGCTGCGAGGCAGCCCTCTGGCGTTGTCGAGCATGTACCAGGGATCGCTGCGCCCGATCTGCAGCGTCTCGATGTAGTACTCGACCGCGACGATGGCGTCGGCGAGCTGCTCCAGATCGAAGGTTCCGGCGGCATCGGACGCATTCACGATACCCGTCTGCACGTAGCGGCCGATGCGCTCCGACTACGTTCAGCGCGCGCTCGCTCTCGCAGCATCATCAATCCGGCACCGATGCCGGTGAGGAGCACCAGGCAGCGCGTCGATGTCGCGCTTGTCTTCCGGCTTGACCGCGTACTGCGACACGATCCTCCTTGACGCGCGCGAGGTTGACCTTGGACTCGCGCATCACGGCCTGCGAGACGTGCTGGAAGTCGCGCTCCCTGACCGGAACCTTGCTCGGCGCTTCCTGTTCGCGCGCATTGACGAGCTCCAGCAGATCAGTCGTCGACGACGCGATCCTCGATGGTGAGCACTGCGGCAGCGATCGCGAGCAGCGCAGCCTCGGTCCGGCCGCCGCTGTTCTCCAGGAAGGTGCGTGAGCGCGTCGCGCTGTGCGCGCACTTCCTGCGCGAGATCGCTGAGTCCGAGGACGCGCATCGTGTCGGCGACCTTCTTCAGGTGCCTCGAGCTGTGACGCGAGGCTCGCTCGATGTCGCTGGCGCCGGTGCGCACGTGGATATCGAGGACGTCCTTGACCGCGCTCGAGGTCCTGCTTGATGGCGCTCGCGCACGGTGCGCATGAGGCCCGTGCTCGGCGCCATCAGCCCTTCGCGCGCTGCCGCGATCTGATCCTCGGCCGGGAGGAAGTCACGCCAGCCTGAAGGCCGCGTGCGACGGCGACGACGCCGCCCGCGCGTGCGCGCGCGCCCGACGTAGTAGAGGAGGTTGCTGCAGCGAGCTCGAGCGGCGGATCGGTCTCAGCTTTGCTCGCCCCTCGTCCATGAGACGCTTGAGCTGACGCTCGCACTGACCCGACGAGCGCGCTTGATCGACGGCGCTCTGCTCGAGGCCGCGCTCCAGCAGCGCCTCGAGCACGGCGCCGGTAACCTACCAGAGCTGGAATACCGGCGTCAGGCTCGCCGCATCGTAGAGATTGTCGGCGACGACGCTCATGCGTCGCGAGGTTGCTCTCCGCGGTCTCGCCGCGCAGCCAGCCGAGCAGCGCCGACTGGAAATGCGGTCGCAGCCGCTTGCTGACGTAGCTGACGTCCTCGCCCGGAGGCTCGGTGCTGCTGCGCGAGCGGCAGATGCGCGGCGCTGATGTTGAGCACGAACGAGCGAGCTTTCCGTCAAACAACGCGCTGCCGCGCACCGCGCGCAGGTCGTTGCAGGAGCGGGGCAGGATGAGCGGAATGTCGCGACCGCCGCGCGAGCAGTCGTCTCGATGTAGGGCGGCAGCTGCATCGCTGCGCGCAGGAGCGCGTCGAGGACCTCCTGGCCGCGGCTTCAGCTTGCCCTGCGCCAGCGCGTGGGCGACGAACTCGAGCTCCTCGACGAGGAGCGTCGCGCCCTGCACCTCGGCGATGCGCAGCGCGCCGAGCGCCGCATGCGGCAGCTCAGCGAAGCGCTGCAGATCGTCGCGGTTCGCAGAGTTCTCGGCGTAGCGCTCCAGCGCTTCACGCGCGTCGTTCAGGGTGATGCCGAGCTCGCGGCTCACCCAGCAGCAACGACTCGCTCGCTCCGGGCGCGACCGCGCTCTTCGGCTTCGGCGGAGGCGCCGGCGATCATTTCACCGCGCTCCCGCGCGCACCGCCGTTCGAGCCGGCACATGGCAGGTCTTCGTCGCTCAGCTCTTCCGTCATGTTCGGTGGGGCTCGCCCTCGGGCAGCTTGAATCCCGTGACTGACTTGCGCAGCTCGGATGCCTCGCGCCGCCAGCTTACCGATCGCTTCCGAGGTTGCGCCGGTGCTCTCCGCCGTCTGTGCGCTGATTTCCTGCAGCACACCCATGTTGCGCGCCATGCCGGCGCCGCCGTTGCCTGCTGGCGCGTGCCGTGTTGAGATGTTCTGCACGAGCACTCGCGATCTGGTTCGACACCTTCTCGATCTCGTCGAGGCCGGCGCCCGCGTTCTCGGCGAGCAGCGCGCCGCTCACGACGTCGGTCGTGCTGCGCTCCATCGGACACGACGGCCTCGTTGGTGTCGGACTGAATCGTTCGCACGAGCACTTCGATCTGCTTGGTGGCGTTCGGCGGACGTCTCGGCGAGGCGCTGCACTTCGTCGGCGACCACCGCGAAGCCGCGGCCCTGCTCGCCGGCCATCGATGCCTGGATCGAGGCGTTGAGCGCGAGAATGTTGGTCTGCTCGGCGATGTCGTTGATCAGCTCGACGATGTTGCCGATCTCCTGCGAGCTCTCGCCGAGGCGCTTGATGCGCTTCGAGGTCTCCTGAATCGTCTCGCGGATCGCGTTCATGCCCTCGATCGTGCGCCGCACGGCCGTGCTGCCCTTGTGCGCGACGTCGACCGAGTGACGCGCCACGTCCGAGGAGCGCTCGGCGTTACCCGGACACCTCTTCGATCGAGACGGCCATGTTGCGCGATCGACTCTGTCGAGGCGCGCCACCTGCTGCGACTGGTTCTCGCTCGCGCGTGCGAGGTGCGCGGCGCTCGCCTGGTCTGTCGGCCGCGGCGTCGATCTGAATCGCCGGTGCGTTCGATCGTCGGCGACCAGTCGCGCAGGGCTTCGACGGCGTAGTTGATCGAGTCCGCGATCGCGCCGGTGATGTCCTTCGGTCACCGTGGCCTGCACGGTGAGATCGCCGTCGGCGAGGCTGCCGCAGCTCGTCGAGCAGTCGCAGGATCGCGCTGCTGGTTGCGGTCGTTCTGCTCGCTCTGCGACTCGGCGAGCCGGCGCGCCTCCGGTGCTGCCGCTTGATAGACCCGTCGCATCGTCCACACAGCATGAGAGCAGTGCGAGCACGATCAGGGCGATCGGCAGGTAATGCATCGTCCCGCGCAGCGTGAGTGCCGGCGGTCGCTGGCCAGGCGAGCGCAGCGCGGCGTCCCAGGCGTTGCCCGCGGTCGTGAGCTGCTCGGAGACACGCCTGCGCTGCGATGATGCGGTCGGCACGCGCTGAGCGTCGAGCGCAGCTCGTCGCTGATGCGCGAGTAGACGCCGTTCAGCGCCTGCAGCTGCGCGGTGGCGCCTCGCGCCGGCTCACGGCGTGATGCCGAGCGAGGAGTCCTGCCGCCGAGGCCGCGCAGGATCTGCCCCATGAACTCGTCGCCGCCGCGCAGACGCTCGACGACGTGCGTGAGATTGCCGACGCCCGGTCGCGAGCGCCTCGACGTCCTGCTGCGAGACGCTGCGCCGCGCAGCCTCGAAGCGCTCGAGGTGCGGCGCGATCGCCGTCCGCTCGGATGCGTTGAGCAGGCGCGGCCGAGGTTGCCGGCTTCGGTCAGGAAGCTGCCGGGATGAGGTCGCGCACGTGCGTGCTCGCCGCAGCCGCGGTCTGCAGCGCAGGCTGCGCGGCGAGCAGCTCGTCGAGCGGCGGCTGCGCCTGGGCGCGCGCCTGGCTCAGCGCGTGCGCGCCTTCCGCTGGAAAGCCGGCTGGCAGCTCAGCCGGGCAGCGCGGCGAGATCGCGCTTCACCTGCGCCGAGCGATGCGAACGCCGCCTCGTCACCGCGCGCGGCCGCGGCGCGTGCGTCGCGAGGCTCTGCGCGATCACGGCTTCCTGCAGCAGGAGTAATGTTCGCGCGCGTCGTCACGACGGACGCTCTGCCCGATCAGGAAGTGCGCTACCGCCCCGATTACGAGCGCCGCAATCAGAACCGTGCCCAGCCCGGGCAGCAATGCGTTCGCCGAAATTCGTGTTCGCCATTGACCTCACCATCGAAGCGAGCGGTCGCAGAGCAGGACCCGAGGTCCGCCCTACTCGCCGCGTTTAGAAAACGCTGACTCTCGACCAGGCGTTTGAGCGACAGCACCGGCCAGGTCTCTCCATCTCTCGTGAATGATCCCGTGACCAGCTCCTCGATGCCTGCGAAGGGCGTCGCAGACGGAGCTTTCTGCTCGCCTTCACGAAAGCGCCGGAAGCCGTACACCTCGTCCACGATCAGCCCTGCGGGCACCGCGGCGGTGGTTGACGGCGAGCACCCGCGGCGCTGCGCGGTGCCGGCGCCGTCGCGCCCGCGCAGCCAGGCGCGCAGGTCGCGTGAGCGGCAGCAGCTGTCCGCCGCACGTTCGCGAGCCCGCGCACCCACGGTCGCTGCACCCGGAACACGCGTCACGGGCGGGACACGGCAGCACTTCACGCACTTCGTCGCGCGGCGTGAGCAGCACGCGTGCGCTCGACGCGAAATGCGATGCCGACCCATTCGCGCTCGGCCTCTTCGCCTTCAGCGCCCTCGGGCGGCGCCCCGCGCGCAGCCGCTCCATCTCCGAGCAATAGGGCGAAGGGCTGGTCGCGAAGGCGGCGCAGCGTACTCGTTCTCGGCTCATCGCTCAGCGTGCCAGCGCCGCGCGGGCCTTGTCGACGAGGTCCTGCTCGACACCGGTTTCACGACGTAATCGACAGCACCCTGGCGCAGGCCCCAGATGCGATCGGTCTCTTCCGATTTCGGTCGTCACCATGATCACCGGGATACCTGCCGTGGCGGGATCGCGTCCCAGCTCCCGCGTCGCCTGAAAGCCGTTGAGGCCCGGCATGATGATGATCCATCAGGATCAGGTCAGGCTTGTACTGCTTCGCTTTTCGAGACCTTCCTGTCCCGTCGCCGCCGCTTCCGTTTCGAAGCCGTTGCGCTCGAGCGCCGAGCGCAGGTAGTGCACCTCCGTCGGCGAATCATCGACGATCAGCACACGCGTCATCGTCAGGCTCCCGCCGGGGCGCGTACGTGACGCTCGATCGCGCCGAGCAGCTCTTCCTTCGTGAAGGGCTTGGTGAGGTACTGCTCGGAGTCCGACCATGCGTCCGCGTGCTCGGTCGAACAGGCCGTCCTTGCTCGACAGCATGATGACCGGCGTCGACCGGAACATCTTGTTGTGCTTGATCAGCGAACACGTCTGATAGCCGTCCAGCCGCGGCATCATGATGTCGACGAAAACGATGTCCGGGCCGATGGTCGGCGATCTTCGACAGCGCGTCGAAGCCGTCTTCGGCGGTGAAGACCTCGCAGCCTTCCTTGGACAGCAGCGTTTCGGCGGTGCGCCGAATCGTCTTGCTGTCGTCGATCACGAGCACCTTGAGCCCGTTCAGGGCCTGCTTGCTCTCGCTACTCACGCGCTGCTCCTCTGCCTGCTGCCGCCTGCCCGGCGAGTGAACATAACCAATCCCGCCCGACAGCGCATCCCGTGATGGAAAAATGCGCCTATGTGACTGATGGCGCTGCCTCTATAACACTATCGCCGCCCGCGCCCGCCATGACGCGGTTCGCAGCACTGCTCCGGGCGCCTCGCGAGCTGCTGATCGGCGCCTCGCGAACGCCCTTGCTATGATGCGCGCCGCAGCGCCGGTCGGAACGCACTGCGCACGACCCAGGGAGGTTCCCGAGCATGCCCGGCAAAGCGTTGCGGATCGGCGTCGTCATGGACCCGATCGAGCCGCATCAACCCGAAGAAGGACAGCGACGCTCGCGATGCTCCTCGCAGCGCATGCGGCGGGTGGAGCCGTCGCACTGCATGGAGCAGCAGCGACCTGAGCGCCCGCGACGGCGAGCCCTACGCGCGAATGCGTCCGCTGCGCGTACGCGACGACCTGCACGACTGGTTCGAGCTCGACGCGCCGCGACGACGGCGCCGCTCGGCGACCTCGACGTGATCTGCTCATGCGCAAAGGATCCGCCTTTCGACATGGAGTACGTCCACACGACGTACCTCCTCGAGCGGGCGGCCGGCGAGGCGTGCTGGTCGTGAACGACGCGCGCAGCCTTCGCGACGTCAACGAGAAGGCCTACACGGCCTGGTTTCCGAGTGGTGTCCGCCGACGCTCATCACCGCGCTCGCACGCGGAGATCAAGGCGTTCGCGCGCCGAGCACGGCAAGATCGTGCTCAAGCCGCTCGACGGCATGGGCGGTCGCGTCGATCTTCGTCGTGCCGCCGGGCGACCTGAACATGAACGTCATCATCGAGACGCTCACCGACGAACGAGCGCCGCTTCGTGGTTGCGCAGCGCTTCGTCCCCGAGATCACGAAGACGGGCGACAAGCGCATCCTGCGTCGTCGACGGCAAGCCCGTCGCCCTACGTGCTCGGCGCGCTCCCTGCGCCGGGCGAGAGCCGCGGCAACCTGCCGCGCGGCCGGGCGCGAGCCGCAGCCGATCACGCCGCGCGACCACGAGATCGGCGACGCACGTGGGCGCCGGCGCTCGCGAAGCTGGGAATCCTGTTCGTCGGTCTCGACGTCATCGGGGACTACCTGACGGAGATCAACGTCACCAGTCCGACCTGCATCCGCGAGCTGGACAAGGCCTACAGGTCTCGACATCGCCGGTGAGCTCATGGAGGTCATCGCGAACGACGACGCTGAAGGGAATGCGGAAACGGGGACGTTCCTCATTTCGGCTGAACCGCCGCATAAGGACGCGGCGCATTCCGAGACCAGGATATCCCGTCTCCCGAATTTGCTCCACTTCCAACCGGAACTGCGTCACGGTCCGGCGCGGGGAAGCGACTATAATCCGCGCTGTTGTTTGGCCGCCCCGCTGGGTATCCATGAGCACGGCGCCCACCACGCTACACCACCGACCGGACTGGTCTGCATGCTGTTCCTCGGCCACGCTGTTCCACGGCGTGCTGATCATGGGCTATCTCCTTCGTCAGGAGATCACGACACTTTGCCAGCCCACCGCCTTCGAGGTTGTCCTCCGTCGGCCAGGGCCCTGATCGACGGAGGCCCCGAGCGCGTCGCGTTACATCGCCGAACGCAGCCAGCGCGGCGAGGGCGGCGGACCGGCGCGGCGAGAATCCTGGTCGGCGGCAGCGTCCTCCACCGGCGATCCCATCGACAACGAGGGCACGCTGGACGGGACAGGCGCTGCAACAGTCCGAGACGGCCAGGCTCGGCCGGAAGATCTGATCGCGCAGCCCGGAGTCCCGCGTCCGAGGTCAGGTGCAATCGCTCACCGGACACGAGCGTGCAGCCCGGACCGCATGACGCCTCGAGGCGCGACTCGCGCAAGCGCCGCGCCGGCGAGCGAGCTGCTGTCCACCGACCAGGGCGTCACCACACTGTCGACGGCCCGCGCGAGCGCACCGTGTCGGTCGACACGCAGGAAGCGCTTGTTCGCGGGTTACCTGGCGGCCTGGAAGCAGCGGCGTCGAGCAGCTCGGCACGCCTCAACTTTTCCTGACGCGGCGCGTCGCGCAGGCATGACCGGCAATCCGCGTGCTCGGAGGTCGCCATCGGTGCCGACGGCGGTCTGCGCGAGATCGTCGTCGTGCGCTCCTCGCAGCAGAAGCTGCTCGATCAGGCTGCTTTGCGCATCCTGCGCCTCGCCGCACCGTTCGAGCCCTTCCCGGCCGAGATCCGCAAGCAGTACGACGTGTTGCGCTTCGTGTACGAGTGGCGCTTCATCGGCCAGCCATCCCTCGCCGCCGGCTGAGATGGCGCGCGCGACCCGCGCCGGCTCCAGTTACCTTCGTAATGCTCCTCGCCGGATGTCCGGCAGCGGCATCCTTGACAGTAAGCTATCCGAGGCAGCAGGCAACTGCCGCGTGAGGGTCCATGGACGACGCGGCAGCGTAGCGACTGACGGCGAATGTGATGAGTCAGCCGGCGTATCTCAACAACCAGCTCCTGATCGCGATGCCCGCGCTCGACGGATCCCAATTTCAATCGCACGGTCACTGCTGATCTGCGAGCACACCGGATCAGGGCGCGCTCGGCATCGTCATCAATCGGCCGCTCGATGTGCGCCTCGCGGAGATCTTCGCGCAGCTCGCCCTCGACCGCTGCGACGAGGAGGCGAGTCGGCAGATCGTCCTGCACGGCGGGCCCGTGCAACAGGAGCGCGGTTTCGTCCTGCACGACGACGAGCGCGCCTGGGACTCCACCCTGCGCATCGCGGATCACATCTCGGTGCACGACCTCGCGCGACATCCTCGTGGCGATGTCCAAGGGTCAGGGACCGAATCATGCGCTGGTCGCGCTCGGCTACGCCGGCTGGGCGCCGGGACAGCTCGAGCGCGAGATCGCGAGAATGCCTGGCTCAGCGTGAAATCCGACGCCGGAAATTCTCTTCCACACCCCGTTCGCAGCCCGCTGGGAAGCCGCGGCGCAAGCTCCTCGGCATCGACTTCAACGCGCCTGTCGAATGAAGCCGGACATGCCTGAGGGCGGCGCCCCGCGTCCCAGCCCGCGCCTCGCGCACCGTGCTCGCTTTCGACTTCGGGCGCCGACGCATCGGCGTCGCGGTCGGCGAAGACGGCGTTGGCACCGCAGGTGCGCTGCCGGCGTTGCGCGGCGACGTTCCCGGTCCGGACTGGCACGCCGTCGCCGCGTTGATCGAGCGCTGGCAACCGCAGCTGCTGCTCGTCGGCCGGCCGCTCGCGCTCGATGGCAAGGTGACGTGGATGACGGAGCTGGCCGCGGCCTCGCGCGCGAGCTCGGTCGAGCGCTTCGGCCTCGCCGTCGAGCAGATGCGACGAGCGCCTCACGAGCCGCGAAGCGCGCCGGAATTGAGCGAGCAGCGCGCGCAGGGACTGCGGCGCCGGCGCGTCCGCCGTACGGACGTCGACAGCCACGCCGCGCAGACTCGTCCTGCGCAGCTGGATGGAGGAGCGCGCCAGCTGCGCAGCGACGGGCACGGCTTGGATGACCGATCAGCTCGACGCGGCCGGCCGCCTCCGACACCTGCTCACACTCGAAGGATTGCCGCGCCCATCGGTACTGCGGGACCTCTCGACCGCGCGCGAACGTTCGTGCGTCCCGCCGCACGCGGCAGCACCGCGTGGCCGCGAGCTGGAAGGGCGCACCGTGGCCAATCTCTTCCTCGAGCCCAGCACACGCACGCGCGTGTCCTTCGAGCTGGCGGCGCGGCGACTCGGCGCCGATGTCATCAACATCGAGGGATCGGCCGCGTCCACGGTCGAAGGGTGAGACGCTGCTCGACACCGTGTACACGCTGCAGGCGATGCATACGGATCTCTTCGTCATCCGCACGGCGGAGAGCGGCGCGCCCGCGGCGTGGTCGCGAGCGCGTCGCCGACGCGATGTCGCGGTCGCGAGCGGCGGCGAATCGCACCTGTCGCATCCGACCCAGGGCCTGCTCGATACGCTCACCATCCTGCAGCACAAGCCCGACCTCGACCGCCTCGATCGTGTGCATCGTGGGGACATCGCCCACTCACGCGTGGCTCGCTCGGCGGCGCACGCGCTGTGCACGCTCGGCGTGCGCGAGCTGCGCCTGGTCTCGCCGCCCGGGCTCAAGCCGGCGGCGCACGCGAGTTCCCGGCGCACGACGTGGATCCCGACCTCGATCGCATGCCTCGAGGATACGCTGATGTCGTCATGGCGTTGCGCATCCAGAAGGAGCGCATGTCGGCGCCGGAGATCCCGGGCACGAGCGCCTATCGCGAAGCACTACGGGATCAACCGGACGCGAGCAATACGTAACTGAACGAAGTACAAC
>ERZ1370068.6467-contig-545_pt1 | contig 47945 bp, 73 predicted proteins | sample MGYA00561227_ERZ1370068 | MGnify/ENA primary metagenome ERZ1370068 (study PRJEB38410, sample SAMEA6850437) | metagenome | study: Metagenomic assessment of the ecological functions of the soil: analysis of the soil microbiota associated with the... | reverse complement strand
GGGAATTTCGCGGGGCGAAAATTCCAGAATCACCTGTAGGGCAACCGCCTCGGTTGCTGACGCAAAGCGCGGCATGCGGAGCGACTCGGTAAGTTTGCGACCTAATTGTCCAATCTTAATCGGGACAATCAGGACAAGTAGCGCACGAACGCATAACATGAGCACGCAGAGCGAGCAACCGGTCACCAAGCATCTGGTCGCGAAAGGTGACAGCGTCCGCCTCGAAACGATCATAGGCAGATCGGAATCATCCACCGATGCTGACGTTGTGCCGTTAGTCGTAGCGATTTCCGCCGGCAACCCGCTGCCGGTCATCGAGTCTTCGACCTCACCTGCGATGCAGGAAGAAATCTTCGGTCTGATTTTGCGCGATCTCGGCAACCAAAGCGGCGTCGAGGATGAACTGACTTCATCAATGCTCAGCCGGGTCCCCGGTGTGTGTATTTGTTCTCCGAGAATGCTCGCCGGTCCCTGAACGCCTGGGACTCGACCTGTCACATCCGACTGAGCACGCGGACTGGATAATCCCCCAGCGAAGGGTCACGCCTGCGTGTCTTCAACCCTTTCATTAATCAGCTAATTCTTCTTGTTTGACTCCGACGAATGTGGAATCACCACTATCTCTTTAGAGGACGGCGACTTCAGCCCCCGGACTCTGAAGCGGTAGAAGAGCTGCAGATAACTCCGCTGACGCAGAGCGGAGCGGCGGGGCTGCTCTCGACGAGCGGCTGCACGCTGGTCGGACCATGAGGATGACATCACCTGTAATCAGCCGTCCGTTTCTTCGCCGACCTCGCCGGGCGCCACCTTGAAGCTCTTCACAACGACACGGCAGGGACTCGGAAACCGTTAGCGATGTGGCATCCGGACGCGGTGGAAAACTCGCCTCGAAGCGGCGCTCGATTGGGCGCGGCTGGAAGACTCTGCGCTCGACTCAGGAGTCCCTTCAACCCGCGTCGACCGCTGAACCTTACTCCACCGTGTAACCAGACACTTTCCCTGCTGCAAAGCGCCTACGACTGAGTAATCTCGAGAGCTGCTGGCATCCTCGAAACGACCCTTCGACTGCCAAACGACCCGGGATGGAAAGCGATTGCCGAGGAGAAACTCAAAGCGGCAAAGTCGGCCCAAACATCCCTTTATCGCGCATGCTGGCTGTCGTGACGATTTTCGCTGCGAGTTGCCCTTCACGATGCAATCAGCCGCGCTCTTCTCAGATTGGGGCACCGGGAAACCGAACGGCGACAGCGGCGTGATGGCAGCGGTCGCGGCCGCGCGCGTCCGACTCATGCCATCCATCTGGGCGACGGGTGCTATTCCGGGACGCCCCAGGAATCACAAAAGCGCTTTCGGAATGTTATAGAACGTGTCGTCGAACCATCAAAAAGACACCTGCCGCTGGTTTGCCCCGCCCGGTAACCACGACTACTACAGCGGTGGCTGGGCGGGTACTTCGAACGACATCCCGCCAGCATTGTGTGACATACAGGCAAGCTACTTCAACCTGCGCAACAGCAACCAGGCGGTGATCATCGGGCTGGACTCCAAGTTGGCTGGAAAAGAGTGCATGCGCTCCGGCAACCCGCAGTTGAGTGGCTGAAACGCCCAATTAGGACGCACCTCGTCCGACGATCCATTCTGCTCTCCCATCACCACCAGTTGTTCTCTCCTTATGACAACCGGTAAACCAGGAAGCAGACGGTATTAGAAGGCGACTGAGCCCCTCCCGCCGACGGATATATGCCTGGTTCTGGGGCCATGAACACCGCTGCGTGATCATGGGCAATCACATGGGCATGAAGGCGCGGCATTGGGCAACGGCAGTATCCCGTCCAGCGTTCCGTATGGCGCGCCAATATACCCCGTGAGGTCCCAGTTGGGCGAAGGTTGATGAACGAGTCGCCCCGATGCGGACGGGACTTCTGCTATCACGGCTTCGCTCTACCGCAATTTAACTGGCGTAGAGGCGTGCGATGAACCGCTATATCGACGAATACGGAGGAAAATTCTGTGAGGAACTGCTTTTGAAGATGGCCGCCCTCGATCCTTGAAGTCAGCAATTTCTCGGAATTTTTTGCGCTTCTGCAATAGGGGTGCGCTGAGAAGTCGGTTTACAGGCGAGGAACTCGGAATGACTGCTACACACTACAAGCGGCGCATGCTGAAGAGACGCGAATCTCTGAAGGCGGAGGTCTGGAGGGTATGGAAGGCGCTGGCGATGGGGAACCCGATCTTTCGGAGGCGGCAATCAGGACCGTAACACCGGAGCCGCGCAGCGGCGGAACCACATCGCATTGTTAACACAGTTTCGGGCTGACAAGCCAGACCTGCACGAAGTCGTAGACCTGATCGCCAAGGAGGGACGCACCTCCCCTCGAGATGTTAGCCAATGAAGATCGCGCGACGGCGGGACCGAGGTCATCGTTAGGCCGATGGTTCAGCACCATCCTTCGGCGGTCCGCAACGGTGCAGCGGGACAAGAGCATCGGCCCTGGTGGGAGCGTGGCGGACCAACTGATGCCAGCACGGGCTGCGGGACCTGCGAACTGATTGCGCTCTGCCTCGCGTGGGCAGGATCGACTCTTGCCGGGCTCTGCGCAGGGATTCCAAGGCACCGGTTTCCTCATCCATGAAAACTTGATTGTGGACGAATCGCCGCTGTTCTGCAAGTCATTGCAAGCGTGCTGGCTCGAACGCTCAGGGCGCCTTCAGTGTTCGAAACCTGGCGTCGCCATTGATTTCGGTCACGAATTCCGGGCACGCGATTCCGTTTCGCCTCGGCGGCTTGCAAACAACTGGTTTTCTCTGTCCCGCAAAAAGTGATCAACGACTCCGATCGATCACACTGAAACTCTGACCTGGGTGCTCATTGAACTGGAGCCAGTCATTGCAGCAGGCAAGCTGACAGGCCGCGGTCAGCGCTGGCGTTCGGCGTTGCGCCTGACCGGGCGGTTCCATCTCACCTCGTCTCAGTATAGTTGGATATCCCGGCAATCCAGATTGGACGAGCCGCTGGCCGCCATTGGAGCAACTATTCCAATCGACGTTCGGCTGCAAGCGCCTGGCGCCCGGCGTGAATTGAACCAGCGCACGCGCAGGTAGCTACTTGGACTCTCGCACACGACGGCATCGACGTTGGGGGCAACTCCGCTCGGTGCTGCTCGTTCCGGGGCGCGAAGGTGCCGCCGCCGGCTTGCACTACGGAGGAAGGCGCTCCGACCCGCGGGAGAACTGGGGACACGTGCTGGGCCGCGTCCTTGGCGAGGCCGATAAATCCTCGGGCAAAACCCTGCGCGAAATTCTAAACCAGTTCGGGGTGCAACTGGTGGACCGGCGCAATGAATAAGGAGAGGAAACCCATGGCTCTGAGCATCCCCAAATCGTCAACGCATTGCGAATTTCCCGTTCGAATTCGGCCGCAGTTTTCTACAGGCCCAAATGGGTCTCGTGGAGAATGGCGAAGAGCGGCAACTATTCGAAGCGGTGAACATTCGGGAATCGACCAGGAAGCGTATGCCGAAGCCCTGACCTGGGCAGACCAGCAGCACTTTCTCGAAATCATGGTGCGGGCGATTGCCGCCGAGAATCTGGAAGACGGAAGCATCTACGCCGCGTTGACAGCCGATGCTGGCCGCCACTAGTTCGATCCCGCACGCGGCTGCGCTGCAGGCCATCACCGATCTATCAAAGGGATTCTTGCGTCCGGAAGTATTTTTCGCGGCGTCAACATCGGAATGCGTTGGACGGTCAAAATCATGGTGGACTGGTTCTGTTCCGGCGTACTGGGATCCTCATCGGACCGCATCTGGTGCTGACCGCCTGGCACGTGGGTGCGATCATTGTTCGATCCGGATACCGGATCCCGCTCACAAAACCGCTTTCTGCCAAAAACAAACGGTGCGTGTGAAGGTCCACACACGCTCTCGATCGAATTCGACGATTTGTCCGGCGTCTTTGACAGCCAGATGTCCTCAGTCGGTCCGAAGCGCTTCCAAGCGCATGCACAATGGTGCGCGATCTATAGTGAGTGCCATCCGGATGAGCTAAGAAACGGCCCGCCTGCCGATCTCACGGAATTGGACGGATTCTGGGATTACGCCGTGCTTCGGCTTGGCTAAGACGCCCGGCCTAGAACGCAGATGGGCCGCGCTGGATGCGCGGGCGGTAGTCCCCGCGGTGAATGCGCGCATCCTTGTTTTTCGCATCCCTGGGGGCCAGCCGCATGCGGTTTGATGAGAATGCAGTGGTCGCGCCGGAAACCGTCGTCGCTGAGTCATCCCACATGCTTGCGATTCCTCCACAAGGCGAATGCCGTTGGCGGCTCATCCGGAAGCCCATGCTTTGATAGCCAATTCATGCTTTTCGGCCTGCACCAGGGAACATGGGTGAGATCTGCCGCTGGCGCAGAGGTGGTCAACCGTGGCGTGCCCATCATACGCATCAAAGAACACATCCAACAGAGCATCCGGGAGCTCCCAACGCCCCGATCCGTCGGAGAGCCCGGTGTGGAAGCGTTCAGCCGCCGACTCCGCTCCGGCCCGAAGGACCCATCGTCGGCTGTGATCCCTTCCAGTCGATTGGTGTGGAGGTCGGCCGTACGCGGGCAGCCCACGTTTCATCCTCGTGGGCGGCGCCGATCACAGTGGAAAAACGTTTCGCTTGTCCGTGCTCGCAGCAATGCTGCCTGATAGCGGCCATCTCTAAGGTCGGGCTGCGCGCCGACGCCATTTCGAAGCTGGGCGCGATGGACCTGGCCAGCGAGATGTGTGCAAAGCAGCCGGTCCGGCGGTACCGGCCTTTGTCCAGGCGGCGGATTTCGATTCGTCGGCCGGCACGTGGGTGCGTGACGAGCTCGTGCAAAAGTGATCCAGGCGCTCGACGCCGACGCGCAGCGGCCGGTTGGTATGGCTCACGATTGCCGGAGTTGAACCGGACCGATATTCAAGGAGAACAAGCATCCGACTTTCTCCCGTCGTTGTACGAACAGGTCCGCACGGTCGATTGGCTGCGGATTGTGCTCGACGATATGAAGGGCGATGCTCTCACTACGCCGCGTGCCGTCACCGAGCGCCACCGCGTGGACAACGTTACAGAGTCGATATCGAAACCGTATCTGAGCCGTGCGATCGCGGAATTCAAAACACCAGAGGGTGATGTGTGTGCGCGCGTTTGCTGGAGTGGCGTTCAAACAGTACGAACGGTGGCTAGAACGAACGAGCAGTCGACCCCATGGATCGGCTTTCGGACACGTTGATCGACACCGTGGAGGAAAATTCCCGGGAGGTGAACTATGCGTGACCGCACCACCTGCGCCTTGGAGTTCGCCGCCCGAATGCAGAAAAGGCGTCGGTCAATCCAGGCGGCGGGTCTACGAGCGCGCCAGAGTCGTCAAGCGCGGAAGCCAAGCGATTGAAAGCGAAGGCGGCGAGCCTGCTGGCATCGCTTGAGAAGAGCTCCGCCGCAGAATCGGAAATGGCCCGCGACGAAGAGCCGTTCAGTCGGGTGGAAGAGGTCGCCGCTGTGTCAGGTCGATTCGAACCGGCGGAATTAGCCAAGGTTTTGAGTCTCGACGACGCCTCCGAAATGACGGCTCTCAGCAGGCTGGCGTCGCTTCTTGCTTGGTGGAGCCAATCGAGCAGCGCACATTTTGGCTGCTGCACAGCGACCGCAGATCGGCCTGTCTGCAATGGTTAGCTGCTCAGCAGCGTCTCGAGGCCGTGTTGGATCGGCCCCTGCCGCCTACCGATCGAAAGGGTGAAATGCTCCGCAGTATCCTGCGGGTGCGCCAATTACGCTGGACAAGTTCTCTGGCGAGGATCTGCTCGCGGTCTCCTGGTCTCTAGAGGCGTTGGCTCATATTGATGTGCCAAAACCCCAAATCAGCGAAGTGCATCAACGGTTGGCGCGAGCACAATTCCTGGCGGGATACGAGGTGCTTCTGGAAAGGACTTTGTTGACCGGGATGCCGAATTGGCCAGACTCTCCGCCTTCCGTCCACAGCCTCGAGCCGGGACGCAGATTGCTCCTATTGAGCGGGTTGGGCGGTTCCGGGCAAATCTACGTTACTGGCGAAGTTCGCGCGCGAAAATGCAAGACGGGTGTCGCCACCGTCGTGGTGCTCGACTTCGATCGGCCCGGAATCGACGGGCGAGACACCCTTTGGCTCGAGATGGAAATGGCCCGCCAGATGGGTGCCCAATACCCGGAGTACGATCAGATCCTGCGCCAGGCTCGCGAGGAGGTGCGAAAGACCTCGGCGGATCAGCGACATGCCCAGGAAACATATTCTGCTGACGCATTGAAACTGCTCGGGGTTCTAGCGTCAGCCTTTTATATCCGATCGCTGAAGCGCTTCGTAACTTCGATCAAAGACACTCATTTCTGCTTATCCTGGATACCTTTGAAGAAGTGGTCCAGCGAGAACTGACGGGCAGAGTCCTTGATTGGCTGAGCGAAGTGGAACTCATTGCTGTCGCCAACACCTGTGCGCGTCATCATTTCGGGCCGGGTATTCGACAATGTTTTGGGATTCCTGCAGGGCTACCAGGCCAGAACAGATAATCGTCGATGAATTCCGCCAGAAATTGCAGAAGTTTTCCTGCGCAAAATGGGCGTTTCGGAAATGGCCGCGTCGCGCTTGGCGGCCTCGGACGTCCTACCACGCCGTCCTCTCGAACTCAAACTGGTTGCAAAACTTATCGCAGATAGCCCGGCCTCTTCGATAGACGATCTGGAACAGGAGTTACGAGAGGGAGGCGACGCGGCGCGAGACTTATTTGCGGGGGCTCGTCTACCGCCGCGTGCTGCTGCGAATATCTGTGCCCGACGACGAACGAGAACAAGTGGGCACGGTGATCACTGACGATCTGCTGCGCAAACTCGCATACCCGGGTTTGGTGCTGCGGTATATAACGCCGAGCTTAGTCCGGGAAGTCCTAGCCCCTGCACTCGAACTGCCCGAGCTTAGCGATACTGAAGCCGCGAAAGCATTGGACCTACTCGCCAGGTATGAATGGCTGGCGTACAGGCTAACAAGATGAGGTTTGGCCCCGCCGGGATTTGCGCCGCTCGGTTCTGAAGCCAATGCTCGCGGAGAATCCTGAGCGAACGAAGCGCATTCAGAAATTGGCGATTACGCTACTTTGAAAAAGCCCCGGACGAACGAGGGCGCTCAGAAGCTTTGTATCACCGGTTGATGTCGGTAACGAGCGATGAGGATGGCTTTAGCTTTGATCTCGAGGCCCTACGCAAGGCGAGTTCTTCGTTCGCAGCGGACCTGGTTGATCTGCCCCCATCCGGCGCAGCTTTGCTGCGGTTCGCGATCGAGGAGAGGTCGAAGTTGAGAAGGCGCGGCTGCTGCCCCGCGTTTTCCGCGAGGCGGCCTACCAGTCAAAGGGCGCGTCGCTCGTGAATTCGCGTGAGTTCGGACTTGGATTACGGCTCTACCACCACAGTGATAAACCCCTCGCCGATTGGGAGCGGACGCTTCTGTTAAGCACGGGCGAGTGGGATGAGCTTCGCTCAGGCTGGGTGACTTATCCGGAATTCGAGGTTGGCGTGACTTGGGCGAATACTTGTTTTCGGCTGCGGTTACAGGCTCTCCTTACCGTGAGTCAGCTTGAAACGCTCCAACTCTCGAAACCGGAAAGTGAGTTTCTCAGTTCTGGTTTCGGGACGCCTCTTAAGATGCTGAGCGTCGGACTGGTCATGGTAGCCAGGGTGCGAGCCTTCCGGTGAAGCTGCGGCAGTCGCTCGCGGAAGCGCTGCCCATGTTCGAAAACATGGCGCGCATGGATTCGACATTGGAAAAGCGACTGATCTATCTGAAGCTGCTGTCGAACCCCGCGGCAGTAGAGCGATTGCCGATTGGCCCCAGCACGATCTGCCTCGACCCGGCATGGCTCACTGATGCGCCGACGTTCCTCGGTAAGTGTGGGAGGTTCCGTCTGGGGCACTGAAGCTGTTCACCAAAGTGCTGGGATTCGCGAGGGACGGGATGGCCGACAAAGCGGGACACGCGCACCTTTCTGAGCTTCGTGCAAAACGAGAGGAGACGTTTTTCCTGCGCCTCGACCGGACCAAGGCCGAGCGCGAAGCTCTCTGGCGATTTCTCGAGGGTCCCAATCCCGAGTTTCGCGATCCCACTCGTTTTGCCCTTCTCGAGGCGTTCCCCGACGCAAACTCCTACACCGCTCTCGCGGACTTATTGAAGGCTGTAGTGCCATTTCGGCTTGACGATTTGGAACAGGAGAAGTTCAAACAGGAGATCGCCCCAACCCGGAGCATGCGCTCCCACTCTTACGTCGAGCTTGCGGATCGAGTTGGAGGAATGGAAACGCTTCTGCGAAAGGCGATCGCGATTGTTCCCAACAGCCGCAAGCTGAAAGCAGTGTTCGCCTCCCTCGAAAAATGGCGCATCTCGGCCCAAGAAACGGTTTTGACCACATAACTCAACAACGAAAGGAATTCTGCAATGCGTGCTGACCTCACAAAAAGCGTCTCTGAATACTATGGTGCGGCTTTCGACCTCTGGGGCTGAAGGTCTGGAAGGACTGGAGAAAGCCGGACACGAGCCGGAAACTGCCGCGGAGGAGTTCGAGGGGCGTGAAGGCTACGATCCCAGTTTCTTGGATGGCTTTGAAATCGCGCTGCCGCTCGCGACCGGCGCGGCGAAGAACGATATGCTGCTCATCGACGGCGGCTCCGACGTGGAGTTAAAATACATGCACTTCTCCGTGATTATGTCGGTCGCGCGGCGGATGCCCATGCTCACGGTCGTAAATATCGACGCTTCCCAAAGCCGACGCCTCCCGCGCATCAGCACGTGGAGCTTCGACGGACGAATCGATAAAAGCCAGCAGTTCGGCGATGCGCTCTATGATAATAATGCTCTGGATCGCGGGGCACATGGTGCGACGAGAAGACCCGGTCTGGGGATCACTTGGGGATGCCAAAACGGCCAACGAAGACACTTTCCATTTTACCAATAGTTGTCCACAAATGGCCGGGGTCAATCAGCAAACCTGGCTCAGCCTGGAGAACTACATTCTCCAACATGCCAGGGTCGACAAGATGCGCGTGACTGTGTTTACCGGGCCATTTTCTCAGAGGACGATCTTGAATACCGTGATGCCAAAGTCCCGGCGGCATTCTGGAAAGTGGTGGCCATCGTCACAGACGACGGGCGCCCTTCGGCGACCGCGTACAGGTGAGCCAGGCGCGCGAACTGGCCGAGCTCGAATTCGTGTTTGCGGGGTTTAAGACTTACCAGATCAGCATTCAGCAGGTCATGAAAGCGACCGATCTGGATTTTTCACACCTGCTGGATTTCGACGGTTTCTCCCAGCACGAGAGCGTAACAGGCGTGGAGATGGTGGAACAGTTGGATGATCTCGCGCTTATACGTATCTAACCGCTTTTGTATGTTCGCGACCTAATTGTCCACTCCCAGTCGGAAAATCAGACAATTAGCCCGACAAGGTCCAACGCGGTTCGCGGAATGATGACATGCAGCTAATGCCGAAAAAGCGTGAAGAATGGCTCGCAGGACGGCTTGAGCTATTGAAGGCTGAGAAGGAGTTAACGCGGCGCAGCGACAAACTCGCTGCGGCGCAGGCTATTTGCGAATGCAGCCGCTAAGGAGTCATGAGACCGCAATGGTATGCCTTCAGGCTTCAAGATAGTGGAAGGGCCGAACAAACTTAATCGGTGTACGTTAATGTTAGTCAAATCTTTACTCCAAGCGCTTGTATAAAGCGTCTTGAGATCTCGCCGGTCCGCATCCGTTAGTTCGCTGTTAGCGCCATAGTTCATAATGGAGAACGGTTTGTGTTCACCAAAGATTTCGCTTGGCCAACGTGTCTCTTGGTCTGGGGCGAAGAAGTGCCGCAGACCGAAGATGTGACCCACCTCATGTGTGAGCGTATCCACCTGCTCCTTCCTGCTCTGCTCGAACATTTTGGGAATACGTACGCTGGTGGCGTCCAGCATCGGGGAAAAAGGCCTGGGCAAGCACACACCCTCGAGGGTCGCAATCGTCATTTTTCAATCACAATCTCGAAGTCGGGGTTATCATCAGCCTCGGTGAATCGGATCGGGGCTGCGTCTTCCCAAGCAGCTACAGCGCTATTCAGCAAGTCTCGAGTCTTCTCCCCTATCGCATCGGAGTTTTGAAAAATAGAAAGCGAAGCCGCATTAAATCTCCATCGAAGGACCAAATTCTCGCCCCAAAGGGGATGAATCCCTCGGTTGCATCGACGACGATTTCGAGTGGGGTCCTCTTGGTGGGCGATCGTCGGTTCGACATATGATTCCTTCTCCCAGTCGGTGAGTTTGTCGTTGCGCTACTTCAGCGATACCTCAGCTGGTTTCAACAGGAGCACGTTGCTCTCGTTTGCTTCCAGTTTGTTGGTCTTTGTATTTTTCTGTCGGTTTCATTAGCGTGGGTGCTTGTTGTTGGTTTTTATGATGAGCGTCTTTCGATCAAATCCTATCGGCAGCTACAGACTATACACAGATCACGCTTACCAATGCCTGAACGCCTTGCCGAACCAATCCTTCTGGAGCGCGTCCTCCAGCTTAGCCGGATCCTCGACATGTATTCCCCATCCTCCACATGGTCATCCTGGCCAGCCAAGGCTCTCGCAGATACGTCCGCGAAAAAAATCTCAGGCGACCGGGCTTCGCACATGCCGGTTTTTGTTCATGTAATTAACAGGTGTAAAGCATAAAATGCAGATCGATGTTTACGGGCTACAAAGCTATCACTCAAATGATCGTGAGCGTCAGGGCATGGCGTTGCCGTGACAACAGCGTCTGTCCGGCTTGACAGTTGATACCTCTGGCTCGCGAGCTAATTGTCCAATTCCCAATTCGATTTCGCTCGCAGAAGGGTAATCAACCCATTTCGGACAAGTAGAGTTTGAACAGACAAGTTGATACCTAGCGCGGATTCAGTTCTGCTATTCGTAAGTGCCTGATTTTTGGGTTATTTCGGGCTAGTTCTCGCTAATTCCGCTTTCGGACAATTAGCCTGCGAACGCACACAGACTTGCCTACAAGCGATGCGCCCGGCGGGGGTCGAACCCACAACCTTTGGCTTCGGAGGCCAACGCTCTATCCAGTTGAGCTACGAGCGCGCGTAACCCAAAATAAACCCGATTTAGCGATTTAGCGATTTAGTGAGTTGGCGATTTTGATCGCTGAATCTCTAAATCGTTAAATAGGTAGATTACGCCCTCCGTTTGCAAATTGTTCCTGCCTATTCGAAGAGTGTGCGCCCGCAGCCGCGCGGTTGGCGACGAGTTTATGAATCAGATCATCGATACGATTGAAAAGGAACAGCAGAAAAGCGACGCCAAAGACGTTTTCTGTTGGCGATAGCGTGCGCGTGCACACCCGGGTTGTGGAAGGAGACAAGGAACGAATCCAGATCTTTGCGGGGATAGTGATCGGCCGGAAGGGTCGCGGACTGAACGAAACGTTCACGGTGCGCCGCATCTCATACGGTGAAGGCGTCGAGCGGGTATTCCCTCTGCATTCGCCGCGTATCGCGAAAGTAGAAGTGGAAAAACAAGGCCGCGCTCGCCGCGCGAGGGACTAAATTATCTTCGCGGCCGCAAGGGAAGGAAGCGACAGCAGTTCGCGAGTGAGCGACTGTCAGGGCGTCTGTCTCGGACAGCCATCCGATGGCGTTTCAGCAGAAACGCCCTACAAATTGTCATCACTCATCACTTGTCACTTGGCGCAAATCTGAAATGATTTGCACTGATGAGCTACCGGCGGTGCGGATTTCGCTACGAAAAAACTCCGCATCACAGGAGTCTCGCGCATTGCGGGAATTGACGAAGCCGGGCGTGGCGCGTTGGCGGGGCCGGTTGTTGCCGCTGCGGCGATTCTTCCCGAAAAATTTCGGCATCGTCGTCTGAACGATTCAAAACAGCTCGCGTCGGAATTACGCGAAGAAATCTATTGCGAGCTGATTTCGAATTCCGACATCAGATGGACCGTCGGCGTTGTCGACTCTGTTGAGATCGACCGAATTAACATCCTGCGCGCGAGCCACCGTGCGATGCGCCTCGCGATTGAAGCGTTATTCGAGCCGCCGGACCACGTTTTGATTGATGGTTTGCCGGTGATTCCTTTTCCACTTCCGCAGACGGCGATTATCGATGGCGATTGCATCAGCTTGAGCATCGCCGCGGCAAGCGTGATCGCGAAGGTCACCGCGCGACCGGATCATGCGTGACTTTTGCGCGCAGTTCCCGCAGTATTGTTTCAGCCAGCACAAAGGTTACGGAACAGAACTGCATCTTTTGAAGCTTCATGAATTCGGCCCTTGCCCGATCCATCGCCGATCTTTCGAGCCAGTGGCGCAACCGCTTCTTGCCTTGGGCGAAATCGTCCAAATCCGGTCATCTCCGGCGCGGCGCGCGCGGCGAGAAGTTAGCGTGCCGGTTCCTGAAGCGTAGCGGTTACAAAATTCTCTTCCGCAATTTCCGCGGACGCAGTGGCGGCGAAATCGATGTTGTGTGCCGCGACAATGACACGCTGGTGTTTGTCGAAGTAAAAACGCGCACGCGCGCGAAGATTTCGGCCGCCCGCTGGAAGCCGTCGACCGTGCAAAACAAAAGCGAATTTCACGCGGCGCCCTCGCCTGGCTGCGTATGCTTGAGAACCCGGATATACTTTTCCGTTTCGACGTAGTGGAGGTTATCGTCGCTGAGGACGCGGAACCGCGGGTCGAATTGATCAAGAACGCCTTTCCACTTTCGAAGCCATATCTGCACTGAAAGTTGGTGCGGACATCTTGTCCGCACGTTTGCAGGCTGGAAGCCTGCATGACCCTCAGGCAGGGATGCCTGAGTTACGCTGGACAATCGCGGCGCCGTTGGCATCATGATTCTGCGTCATGGCCGAACCCATCCTCGTCGCGCAATCCAAGGAGCCGATTTTTTGCTGCCTAAGATGGCGAACCGCCACGGCTTGATTGCCGGCGCCACCGGCACCGGGAAAACGGTCACTCTGCAAACACTCGCGGAAAATTTCAGTGCCCGTGGTGTGGCGGTGTTCATGGCCGACGGTCAAAGGCGATCTCGCCGGCTTGAGCCAGCCCGGGCGCGAACAATCCGAAAGTCGTCGAGCGGGCAAAGGAGCTTAAGATCGACAATTTCACCGGCGAAGCCTGCCCCGGTCGTGTTCTGGGATGTGTTCGGCGAGCAGGGACATCCCGTGCGCGCGACGGTTTCGGAAATGGGCCCGTTGCTACTGGGACGATTGCTCAATTTAAACGACACGCAGGCCGGCGTGCTCAACATGGTTTTCAAAATCGCCGACGATAACGGGTTTGCTTCTTCTCGATCTCAAAGACCTCCGGGCGATGTTGCAGTACGTTGCAGACAACGCCGATCAATTCAAAACGCAGTATGGAAATATCTCCGCTGCGAGCGCCGGAACGATCCAGCGCGACCTGCTCGCGCTGGAAACGCAGGGAGCAGACAAATTTTCGGTGAGCCGGCGCTTAATCTTGAAGATTTGATTCAGACGCAAAATGGACGCGGTGTCGTCAATATTCTTGCTGCTGATAAGCTGATGCAAAAGTCGCCGAAAGTTTACGCGACGTTTCTGCTCTGGATGCTGTCGGAGTTGTTTGAGAATCTTCCCGAAATTGGCGATCCGGAGAAACCAAAGCTGGTCTTCTTTTTTGATGAAGCGCATCTGCTGTTCACGGACATCGAGCCGGCAGTTGAACAGAAAATTGAGCAGATGGTGCGACTGATCCGTTCCAAAGGCGTCGGTGTTTACTTCGTCAGCCAGAATCCGCTCGATATTCCAGAGGTTGTTCTTGGGCAGCTCGGCAATCGGGTGCAACACGCCCTGCGCGCCTTTACCCCGCGCGATCAGAAGGCAGTGAAAGCCGCTGCCGAGACATTTCGGCAAAACCCCAAACTGAAGACTGAAACGGTGCTCACCGAGCTAGCTGTAGGCGAAGCGCTTGTATCAATGCTGGATGAAAATGGCAGTCCGGAGGTTGTCGAGCGCGCGAAAGTTGTTCCACCACGTAGTCAGGTCGGGGCGATTACGCCGGAGCAGCGAAAGCAAATCATCAATTCATCGGTGCTCGCGGGTCACTACGAAAAGGCGATTGATCGGGAATCAGCTTACGAAAAATTGCAAGCGCGGGCAGGGGTGAAGACCGAAAGCGCGGGCGCGCCGGCAGTGACAGGAGGCGAGCCGACAACGGAACGACCGCCGCAATCCTCGGTTCTTGAGGAGGCGTTGGGAACTGTGACTGCCGCATTTCAGCCAACAATCGGGCCGCGCGGTGCTGTTCACGATTCGTTTGCTACTTCAATGGCCAAGAGCGCGATGCGCGCCGCGAGCAGCTCAATCGGCCGGCAAATCGCTCGCGGCCTGTTTGGCGGAATCCTCGGCGGCGGCGGAAGACGGAGGTAGCACAGGCTTTTAGCCTGTGGGGATTACACAAATTCTGTCAGGCAAGATGCCAGACCGCCCCACGACCAAGATGGCTGTGCTACTGAAAAATCGCCGGACACGCGGAGCGTATCCGGCGATCCAAGTTGTTCTCAGTTTATGGCGTCGGCGCAGCCTTCGCTTCTTTCTTACCGCCCTTGCCCGCTTTCACTTCGACGTCCGTTGCGGACATTGTGTAGGTGACAGTGAACTTTGTCGCCAACTTTGACGTCACCCGTGACTTTGGTGTTTGCGTCGCGATTAATCTCCCAACGGTCCTTTCGCCCTTCTGCACCACGATCATTGAATCAGTTCAACTTCCAGGACCGGCCCGGTGACCTCATAAGTCTTCGCACCCGCGGCAAAAGCTGCGCTACTTAGCGCGAGGCTTGCGGCGGCCAATAAACTGAGCGCTGATTTCATTTTCATGTGCCGGATTAGACTCCAGGGGATTGGTTCTATTCAAGCGCTTTTGGATCAGGAACGCAGGATTCACATCGAATTAGGAAAGCAGGAACGCAGGAAAAATTGGTAGGCGCGATTGCCGGGCGCGCCGAGGATGTTCGGAGCCGCAACACATCATTCCTTCGGCGATTCGCCGCTAGCCTTGATCCCAATCCGCAGGACCAGTGGCCAGTTAACGTTTCGTGTTTGCTGGGAGTCACCCCATGCGGCGCAAAGCTCATCGATTATTTGTTCCAACGGATCGCTGCCTTTCGCGGCGATGAACCGTTGAGTCGAGGACCAGCGTTTGAAGATAGCCGAGCAGATGATCGAGATTCCATTGCGCTGTCATTTCGAGCTTCGGCGCATCGACCTCGTGAAACGGGAAAGGTAGATCGGCGAATTGTTCAACAAGCTTGCGCTCTGGCGGCCAGAAGGGCCCGACCACTTCGTAATAGTATCGATTCACCACCTCATCGATGGCCGGTTCGATGTGTAACAAGTTGTAAGCCGATGCAGCGAGACACGCCGTTAGGTTTCAACACTCGTCGAGCTTCCGCATAGAAACGGTTCAGATCGAACCAGTGCAATGCCTGCGCGATCATGATCAGATCAATGGTTGCTGATTTGATGCCGCTGTTTTCCGCCGTCGCCACACAGTAGCCGACGCGCTCATGCGATTGGGCGTTCGCGATCTGTTTATCACTTGCATCAGTCGCGATCACGCGATCGAAGACTAATGCCAATCCGCCTGCCGCTTGACCATTTCCCGTGCCGCAATCCCACGCGAGCTGACGGCTCGGAGCGATGCTCCCCAGATAATCGAATAATTCCCGCGGGTAGCCCGGTCGAAATTTCGCATAATCAGCGGCCTGCGCGGAAAAGTGATCTTTAAACTCATTGTTCGGCGTGAGGCCGGCATCATAGGCCGCTTACGATGCATGAATCGACGGCGTCGATTTTGTTGTAGCTGCCGTTGTCTCGGCGGCGGAGTCTGACTTCAGCGTTGGGCGTTGGACGTTGAGCGTTGGATGTTTGCTTCCTTCACTGTTTCGGCGGCTCGGGCATCGCCCTCACTCCAACTCGCGCCAAATATTCATCAGCCTGCAATAGATCATTGCCAGCGCGCTCGATAATCTTCAGTAAACTATCCATCGACGAAACTTCCTCGAGCTGTTCCGTCAGGAACCACTGGAGAAAGTTAATCGTGATGTAGTCGTTGTGCTTTCGCGCCAATCCCACCAGCCCGTTTATCTGCTGAGTGACGTGAATTTCCTGATCGAGCGAAAGTTTGATCGCATCGCGTGCAGTCTTGAATTTCGATTTTGGCGCATCGATCGCGGAATTACGACGCGCCCGCCGGCATCGACAATGTATTTGATAAACCGCAGCGCATGCCCTTTCTCTTCCTCGGCCTGCTGAAAAAATGCTGCGAAAGTTGCGGCAACGCCTCCGCGGCGAAATGCGCACCAATCGCATAATATTGAAGCGAAGCGCTGAATTCATATCCGATTTGCTCGTTGATCGCGTCAATTACCTTCTGGCTGGTTAACATAACGAACACCTTACCGTGGATTACCCGCATTCGTCCAGCGACTACGGCGTGGCGGGCGCGATGCAAACGCATCAATTCTGAGGAGCGCACGCCGCTGGCGTGTTGCTATTCGGCCGCTGGCCGAATGTTTCCGTGCAGGTGAGCTCAAACTTGGTTGGTGAAGAGATTCCATGTGAACTTACGTTTCGTGCTATGAATGACGAAAGTTTCTAAAGCAAACAGCGAGCGAGTTAGTCACGAGGGCATGAGCCGCCGATTGTTTCTTCGTGCAACCCTCGCAGCCGGAGCATCGCTCTTGGCGGGCAGAGCGGCCACACTCTTCGCGGCTGCGTCCGCGAGGCGATAAGTCCACTTTCAGCATCGGTGGAGATTTGCCAGTCAATCGACTTGGATTTGGTGCGATGCGTCTAACAGGCGAGGGGATCTGGGGTTGGCCGCCAGACCGCGAGAACGCGCTCAAAGTATCTGCGGCGAGCCGTCGAGCTTGGCGCAAACTCTGATCGACACGGCGGATGCTGTACGGACCCGAAACTGATGAATTGCTGATCGCAGAAGCGCTTTATCCTTACCCGAAAGGGCTCGTCATTGCGACGAAAGGCGGCAACACCCGGCCCGGACCTGACCAGTGGGTGCCAGACGGACGGCCTGAATATCTCAGACAATGCGTCGACAAAAGTTTCAAGCGTCTCAAAGCTCGATGCGCATCGATCTCTATCAATTGCACCGTGTCGATCCCAAGGTGCCGATGGAAGATTCGCTAGGCGCGTTGAAGGAAGCGCAGAGCGCCGGCAAGATTCGCCACATCGGGTTATCTGAAGTATCGCCCGAGCAGGTTGCAGCGCGCGCGCGAAGATTGTGCCGATCGTGACCGTGCAGAACCGCTACAACATCACTGACCGAAAATGGGACAACACCTCGCATATTGCGAAAAAGAACAGATCGGCTTCATGCCGTGGGCGCCAGTTGGCGGCAATAGAGGAATGACCAGCGCCGCTTTGGAAAAAATCGCGAAAGATCACGGCATAAGCATTTATCAGCTGGGGCTGGCATGGCTGCTGCATCGATCCCCAGTGATGCTGCCGATTCCAGGCACGTCATCAGCTCGCGCACTTGAGGAAAACATGGCGGCGCGGAAAATCGAGCTTAGCCCAGAAGAGTGGCGGGCGATTGACACCGCTGGCGAGCCAAACGTGATTTGGGCAGGAGCGTGACAGAAACGCAGACCCTTATCAGCGGATAAAGCTTGCATCGATGCCGGGCAAGAAGGCGTAATACGAGGCGCACGCTCTCGCCAATGTCTGCATTTGGTTCTCCGCACGAGGATAAAGGCGATGTCGATCGCGAGATCCGCCTCGAGAAGATGAAGCGCGAGCTAGAGGAACTGAGAACAGAATCAATGATTGGCGGCTCGTTTGGAGATATGTCGCCGGAACTGGTGGAGATTTTCTTGAGCGCGTGTGCGAGTTCGAAAAGGCGGAGCTGGATACGAATTTCAATAGGCTAGTTCAGCGCGGGGTTGAGATGGGTCCGCCTGCGGAATTGGACGATTCCAATTTGCACGCAAAACTCCAGGAGGTGCTGCAGACGCTCGGGGAGATGCGGTGTTTTCTACATGACACAGATCACTTGAGTGATCGCGAGCTTTATACATGGCTGTGGACTGATGGGCTGCGCGAGGAAACGCCGGACATGGCGCAGCTGGGCGGTGCCCGGCATACTAGTCCCATCGGCAGTTGCACCGAGGAAGACATCGCCGTCCACTTGACGTCGACTATGCGAACAAGAAAGAACGGCTCCGTTGGAAGAAAGAATTTCCAAACGACCTGTTTGCCGCCGCATTGTCCGTTGCCTTACAACCGGGACAAGAATTTGCCGCGGCCGCAGTGGCCCACTCAGTGACTGCCCGCCGCGCGAATAATCGGTCAGCAAACTTCGCGAAGATACGCTGCGTTCGCTAGGTCGCATCCACCCTGCGATGCCCTATTGATTCGCTCGCCACGGCGAGCTCACCGGCTACCCTCGCCGGCTGGACCGCCTATCCGGCGGCTCCCAGTCCTCCGGCCGTTCTGCCCGAGTAGCCGACGCCAGAAAGCAAAAACCCCGATGAGTTAACTCACCGGGGTTTTGTTCTGGCGACGTCCTACTCTCGCAGCGGCCTTTCGCCGTACTACCATCGGGGCTGCAGCGTTTCACTTCCGTGTTCGGAATGGGGAACGGGTGGTGCCACCACGCTAATGTCACCAGAGCGGAGAAGCGCTTGCGCCTGTCTCGGCTCCGCGGTGTGTGACTACGACTCTCGGTTCGATGATTTAGATTTTCCAGAAGCCAGCTGCTGGATCCGCTGACATCTACATACAGGAAGCGAAAGTCGAACGTTAAGGCTTCGTTTTGTTTTGAGATCATTTGATCTTCTCTGTTTGCGATAGCCGGGATCAACGATCCCGGCTACAGCTTAACAGAAAAGTAAATGATCAAGCCGAACGGGTTATTAGTATCTCTCAGCTGAATACATTACTGCACTTGCACCGGAGACCTATCAACGTGGTGGTCTACCACGACCCTTCAGGGAGATCTCATCTTGGGATAGGCTTGGCGCTTAGATGCTTTCAGCGCTTATCCTTTCCGAACATAGCTACCCAGCACTGCTCGTTGACAGAACAACTGGAACACCAGCGGTTCGTCAGACCCGGTCCTCTCATGCTAAGGTCTGAACCCCTCAAATCTCCTGCGCCCACAGTGGATAAGGACCGAACTGTCTCGCGACGTTCTGAACCCAGCTCGCGTACCACTTTAACCGGCGAACAGCCGGACCCTTGGGACCTTCTCCAGCCCCAGGATGTGATGAGCCGACATCGAGGTGCCAAACCCTGCCGTCGATATGAGCTCTTGGGCAGGATCAGCCTGTTATCCCTAGCGTACCTTTTGTCCGTTGAGCGATGGCAATTCCACATTCAACCACCGGATCACTTGGACCTACTTTCGTATCTGCTCGACGTGTGTGTCTCACAGTTAAGCTGGCTTATATCCATATACTCGACACCTGATTGCCAACCAGGTTGAGCCAACCTTCATACTCCTCCGTTACTCTTTGGGAGGATACCGCCCCAGTAAAACTAGCCGGCTGCCAGTGTCCCTTTCCCGGATTTAGCGGGCAAAGGTTAGTTATTCCAGTGCCCGAAGGGTGGTGTTTCATTGTCGGCTCAGCGACCCCCAAAGGGCCGCTTCAAAGCCTTCCACTTACGCTAAGCATCGAAACCGAAACAACAGTAACAGCGTGTAGTAAAGGTGCATAGGGTCTTTCCGTCCTACTGCGGGTAGGCGGCATCTTCACCGCCACTACAACTTCGCTGAGCTCCTCGTTGAGACAGCGGTCAACTCGTTACACGATTCGTGCAGGTCGGAACTTACCCGACAAGGAATTTCGCTACCTTAGGACCGTTATAGTTACGGCCGACATTCACGGGGACTTCGGTTCAACGCTTCGCCTTGCGGCTGACGTCTTGCCATAATCTTTCCGCATTGGTCACGTGTCACACCCTATACGTCGTCTTAACGACTTGGCAGAGTGCTGTGTTTTTGTTAAACAGTCGGTTGACCCATTTCACTGCGACCCGCTGCATTTTGAGCAGCGCTCAAAATGCTCAAGTGAAGGTGAATCTAAGAAGGAAGCGCTTCGTCCGCTGCGGCGGATTGCTTACTTCTTCTTGCCTTCATACTCGCTGCATTTACCTGCAAAATGCAGCGGGCACCCCTTCTTCCGAAGTTACGGGGCTAGATTGCCGAGTTCCTTAACGAGGTTTCACTCACGCGCCTGAGTATATTCTACTCACCCACCTGTGTCGGATTACGGTACGGGCAACCGTGGGAACATTTAGTCGCTTTTCTTGACACAAGTTTTAACAGATCCGGTTCAGCCGAAGCCTCCCCGTCCTTGCTCTTGCGAGCAGACCGTCACTTTCAATCGGCGGCCTGTCTCTACTCATGTGTCACAACTAAACTTAACCACAGCCGGTGCAGGAATATTGAACCTGCTTTCCATCGTCTACGCCCTTCGGCCTCGACTTAGGTCCCGACTAACCCTGGGAGGACGAACCTTCCCCAGGAAACCTTGGGTTTACGGCGGCCAGGAATTTAACCTGGCTTATCGCTACTCATGTCTGCATTCTCACTTCTTAGACGCTCCACCTCGATTTCCCTCGCGGCTTCGATGTCGTTAAGAACGCTCCCCTACCAATCCATTCTGGCGAACCAGAATGTCTTCCAGAGCTTCGGTATACCGTTTATCGCCAATCATTATCGGCGCGAGATCGCTCGATGAGTCAGCTATTACGCACTGTTTAAATGATGGCTGCCTCTAAGCCAACATCCTCACTGTCTAAGCAACCTCACATCCTTTCCACTGAACGGTATTTGGGCACCTTAGCTGCTGGTCTGGCATGTTTGCCTCTCGCGCGTGAAGCTTATCCCCCACGCACTGACTCCCGTGTTACACCCTGCGGCATTCGGAGTTTGATTGAGTTCGGTACCCCTGGTATGGGCCCTAGTTCATCCAGTGCTCTACCTCCGCAGGTCAGCACACGAGGCTAGCCCTCAAGCTATTTCGGGGAGAACCAGCTATCACGGGGTTTGATTAGTCTTTCGCTCCTACCCACAAGTCATCCCAGAAGTTTTCAACCTTCACGGGTTCGGACCTTCAGTTGCGGTTAAGCAACTTTCATCCTGCTCATGGGTAGATCACCTCCGCTTCGGGTCTACTACCAGCGACTAGGTCGCCCATTTCGGACTCGCTTTCGCTTCGCCTCCAGCGCAGAACGCCTTAGGCTCGCCACTGATAGTAACTCGCAGACTCATTAAGCAAAAGGCACGCCATCACCAGCTTGCGCCGGCTTTGACACCTTGTAAGCACATCATTTCAGGTACTGTTTCACTCCGCTCACAGCGGTTCTTTTCACCTTTCCCTCGCGGTGCTGGTTCACTATCGGTCGCCAATTAGTATTTAGACTTACGCCGTGGTCGGCGCAGATTCATACGAAGTTTCACGTGCATCGTATTACTCAGGAAATCCCTAGGCGTGCTCCGGTTTTCGGTTACGGGCCTTTCACCCTCTATGGCGCAGCTTTCCAGAAGCTTCACCTAACCTTTGCACTACCACATCGGGCTCCTACAACCCCCAGCACTTTCAATCGACTTCGCTGCTCTCAGAAAGCTGCCGAACCTCGTGCTAAGATCGACAATCGATTACAGTTTTCAAATCAACTGAAAGTGCTGGGTTTAGCCTCTTCCGCTTTCGCTCGCCACTACTGACGGAATCGCATTCGCTTTCTTTTCCTCCGGTTACTGAGATGTTTCACTTCGCCGGGTGTCGCGATGCTTCTGCTATGAATTCACAGAAGCTCGAGCAGGTGTTACCCCACTCAGGTTATCCCATTCGGAAATCTACGGGTCAAAGCGTGTTTGCCGCTCTCCGTAGCTTATCGCAGCTTACCACGTCCTTCATCGCCTATTGGCACCAAGGCATCCATGATGCGCTCTTTGTAGCTTGATCAATCTGTTTCCATCGCAGCCGCAAGCAGCGGCTGGACAGAAGATTCTTTGATAACTGAAACTCTCTCGCTGCTCTTCGCAGCGACCTTGATTTCAGACTCAGCTCTTAAAGTTGTACTTTTCTTACTACCCTGTATGTAGATGTCAAAGAACCAGCCCTCACGTCCATTTTCAGGCGACAAAAAAACTCAATCTTGTCTCCCCGACCCTCGATCCACGGCCTTCCGGGTATCGTTGCCGGGACAAAATTGAGTCCAATTTGCAGTCCCAAATGTACGTAGAACGAACTCCTGGTTAGAGGAGTTCCCGCTTCAGCGGGATTAGGAAACTAATCCGATTCAGACCGGCGTCAACAGGATTTTCAGCCGGATTTTCGCGACTTTTCGTGGTTGCCGTCCCCTTCCGCAAATAGGCACGGCTGAGGCACTCACGAGCAGCGAAAATCTCTTTGATTCACCTGGACTTTCCCGGCCAACTGAAGTGGCGACATTTGGTTCGGATACACCGCTGGGCCGGGCCGGCGAGCCGGAAGAAGTCGCCAGCTTTGTTTCTCGCTTTCGGACGATTCCTCTACATATCCGGTCAAGTGCTGCATCCGAATGGCGGTCGCGTTGTGAACGGATAGTCCGAGCCAGGATCGGCATTTCGCGCTTCGCGCGATGTTCATATTCGCGTTAGAGTCGCGACCATGCAACGGAGCGATGGCCGCGCGCTTGATCAGATTCGCGCTATTAATTTCGAGCTCAACATTGCGCCGCATGCCAGTGGTTCAGTTCTCGTCGCGATGGGAAATACCCGCGTCATTTGCGGCGTGACGATCGAGGAAATCGTGCCGCGCTGGATGAAAGACCAGGGCGTCACTGGCGGCTGGCTCACAGCCGAGTATTCGATGCTGCCGTATTCCGACGACGACGCGGAAGCCACGCGACATCGCCAAGGGAAGACTGGATGGCCGGAGCTCGGAAATTCAGCGACTGATCGGGCGTTCGTTGCGCAGCGTGATTGATTTGGAGAAGCTCGGCCCCGCACGATGTGGATCGATTGCGATGTCTTGCAAGCGGACGGCGGCACGCGTACGGCTGCGATCACGGGCGCGAGTTTGGCGGTGACCGTTGCCTGCAAAAAGCTGCTGGAAGAAAAGAAGATTGCGTCCTCACCGATGCGCAAGCTGATTGCGGCAGTGAGCGCCGGCATCGTTGATGGCAACGCAATGGTCGATCTTAACTACGAAGAGGACAAAGCCGCCGCCGTCGATTTGAATTTGGTCGCAACCGAAGATGGCGAGTTTGTGGAAATTCAAGGGTCAGGCGAAGAAGCCACTTTTACACAGGGACAGTTAGAGGAAATGCTCGCGCTCGGACATAAGAGGAATCCGCGATTTGATCGCGGCGCAGCGGAACACGATCGCGTTGCTGACGGTTGCGGCACCGACCTAATGGAGGGACGACCGCCGTGTCGTCTCAAATGTTTGGGACGGGACAGAGCCCGTCCCTCCCCACAATTATTTGCTCGCGTGCTCGATTTGATTTAATGCCAGACGCCAAATGCAACGCGCCTTGATCACCGGGATCACCGGCCAGGATGGAAGTTATCTGGCCGATCTGTTGCTGGAAAAAGGCTACGAGGTTCACGGAATAATCCGGCGGGCGAGCACCTTCAACACCGCTCGCATCGATCATCTTTATGTCGATCCGCACATCAACGGCGTTCGGTTGTTCCTGCACTACGGCGATCTCGCGGACTCGGTGAATCTGGTGAAGCTGCTTTACTGGATTGAAGCCGGACGAAATCTATCATCTCGGCGCGCAGAGCCACGTCCGCGTGAGCTTCGATATTCCAGAATACACCGCCGATGTGACCGGCGTCGGAACCATTCCGCATTCTGGAAGCGATTCGCGAAACCGGAATCCGCTCTCGTTTTTACCAGGCATCGAGCAGCGAGATGTTCGGCAAGGCGCAGGAAGTCCCGCAAACGGAGCGAACACCCTTCTGGCCACGCAGTCCCTACGGCGTTTCCAAAGTTTTTTCCTATTGGGCGACGGTGAACTACCGCGAAAGCTACGGCCTGAACGCCTGCAACGGCATTCTTTTCAATCACGAAAGTCCGCGGCGCGGCGAGACGTTTGTGACGCGCAAAATCTCGCGCGCGGTCGCGGCCATCAAGCACGGGCTGCAAAACGAATTATTTCTCGGCAATCTGGAAGCGAAACGCGACTGGGGTTACGCGCCGGAGTATGTGGCAGGAATGTGGCAGATGCTACAGCGGGACAGCGGCGACGATTTTGTGCTGGCAACTAACGAGACGCATACAGTACGCGAGTTTTGCGAGGCCGCTTTCGGGCACGTCGATCTCGATTGGAAGGAGTTCGTCAAACATGACCCGCGCTACGAACGTCCAGCGGAAGTGGACATTCTCATCGGTAACGCCGCCAAAGCGAAAAAGATTCTTGGATGGGAAGCGAAGACGCGATTCAACGATTTGGTGCGTCTAATGGTGGATGCCGATATGGAATTGCTCGAGCGCAAAACGGTGCGCGAGCATCTTGGCGACCAGCCGTGATCGTCATTTGAGCAAGGCAGACCGATTTGTAGGGACAACCGCTCCCGGTTGCCAATTTCTAGGCCGGCAGGCGACACGCCTGCCCTACAATCACTCGACGGGCAAGATGGCCGTGCTACGGGCCAGCGGCTACAACCTAGCGCCGAACACTCCGGCACGTTTGATCGAGGCGAGCTCCGGGCACAACGTTAGCCAGAGGCGCGTCCACGATCGTGACCTGCGCGCCCAGTCCGACCATCTCGTAAAGTTTGATCACGTCGTTAGAACTCATTCGCACGCAACCGTAACTGACCGGCAATCCCAAGTTTCGTTCTTCCGGCGTTCCGTGAATGTAGATATCGCGGCCGAAGGCATTCGCGTTTTGCGGTTCCCGTCCACGCAACCAAAGAATGCGGGTAACGATCGGGTCGCGCCCGGGAGCGTTAGGTCCAACGATTTCGCCGGTTCGTCTGCGATCTTTGAAGACGGTTCCCGGCGGCATTCCGTCGCCAACTTTTTGCGCGATTTCCAATTCGCCTAACGGCGTGCGAAAGCTCCCCCGCCAATCGCCCAGTCCGTATTTGGAAGTCGAGACCGGATAGGTCGCGACTAACTTTTCACGATCAAGCAGCGCGAGCTTCTGGTCTTTCACGCTGATGACGACGTGATGCTGCACGTCTTTCGGCGTGGCACAGGAGCTGAGAAAAACGCGTAAAAGCACGCGAGGTAGATCGAGCGGACACGCGCTGCTCGATGCCCAAACGAATGCGCCTTTGCGCCTGACTTAACATCGCCCGCGGAGCCCTGCCGATTCCACCACTTGTCAGCGTTCATCGATTAAACCGAAAAAACTTTTCCGCGGTTTCGGTCGTGGCTTCCGCCAATTCCTCCAGCCGAATCCCTCGTGCACTCGCGATCGATTCGGCCACGAGACGGGTATAAGCAGGTTCGCACCGTTTACCCGCGAAAGGGCACCGGCGCGAGATAAGGACAATCGGTTTCCACCATGAATTTCCAGAGCGGAATTTGTGCCGCGACCTGCACGGACAGAGGCTCCGTTTTTGAAGGTCACGATCCCGGTAAACGAAACGAGATGATCGAGATCGATTACTTCATTTGCCTGTTCCAGCGTGCCGCCAAAGCAATGGAATACGCCCCGAACCTTGTCGGTGTAAGGCTGCATTATTTCGAGGGTGTCCTCCCAGGCATCGCGCTGATGGATCACGACATTGAGGCCGAAGCTCGACCGCCAAATCGAGTTGTTGCTCGAATAGCGCCGCTTGCTTCGATTTATAAGCGCCATCTTCGATGCTGGCGTCGATTTGTTCTTCCGTCTCACCTTGCAATGCATTGGCGAACACCTGCACTTTCTTGTCCTTCGCCGTCGCGATACTCGGCAACGAATGATAATCCAAACCCGTTTCGCCAATCGCAACCACGCGCGGACTCTTCGCCAGTTCGCGCAATGGCGTGATCACGTCGTCTCCCGCTTCTTCGGACATAAGTCGGATGAACACCGATGACCGCGAAGATGTTTGAATTCTTCTCGGCCAAATCGATCGCACGCTGGCTGCTCGCGATAGATGTCCCGATGGTGATGAATGCGAGTAACGCCAGCCTCAGTCCGCGCGTCGCAGCACGTCGTCGAAGTCCGGCGCGAAATCGGGGTAATCGAGGTGGGCGTGGGTTTCGATCAGCATGTTTTCAAGAAAGGGCCGCTGCCGAAACGCCATTCATCTTTGTCATTTCGAGCGGAGTCGAGAAATCTCTCACTGTTTCACGGAAGAGGCGAAAGTAATCCGCAAACGCGGGACACCGCGGTCGACATGACGAGAAAGTGAGATGAGCATGGGTTTCCGATCCAACATGGCGATGGCTAAGACTCTCTCTCGCGGTCGCGTCACCGAGCTTCCCTCGACCAAAGGCGCTTCGCCAACGCGGATCGCTCCGCGGCGGCTCAAGCGCAGCAGAATCGTCGTTCAATCCATCTGCCCCACTCGGGACCGGCGTTGCCACAGAAGCCGCGCTCGAAGCCGATCGAGCCACATGCAATATCAGCCCAGCTGCGCGTAGAAGTACAGGCGCGGCGTTATGCTGGGTTGGTGGACTGTTCGGCGCTCAGCGAGCGCGCGCGCGCTGCCCGTCCATTCACGTGGGCCGATCGAGCTCGCCAGAGTTCGAGTAAAGGCCGCTATGCTCCCAATTCTGCTGCTGCGCGTCATCCGGATGCAGGATCAGTTGGCACTCAAGCCAGTTTACCCCCACGTGCGGCTTCCCACTCGCCTTTCTCCTTTTGACCGAAGCCCTGGTAAAGCTGAACTAACAAGCACAATGCACTGGTAGTCGTTTGAAACTGCTTTCGGCCGCTCCCGCTCAAATAGCGCGGTTGCCTTTTCGGTTTTCCGCCGAACGCAGAGCGCGCGCGTAGAAAAAATATCGCCATCAGGCGCGATTTCAGGATCCCTGAGGGTGATGGCCTATTCGACTACCGCCGCTTCAGTCGTAACGTTTGGCTGGCCGTGGTAAGCGCGGCTCCGCGCGACACGCATGCGCTTCAGCCAAGACCGCTATCGAGAGCAAGTGCCTTCTCGCTCATCACGAGAATGCTTTCCAGGGGGAAACGGATTCCGGTCGTTCGCAGGTAAAGAAAAGTGTCGCAATCGGCGATGCGCAGCGTAGCGCGGCACCAGGAAAGGGTCGAGCTCCCACGGCCTTAACGGGCATCTCGCGTGCGGCGCTTGCCCGGCCGGTGACGCCGGACCCGCGATGCAGCAGTTCCCGACCTTTCAAGTAGTGGGGTGTAGCCAGGCGTCGGCGTTCGTCGTTGGTGTTTGTATAATGGACTGCTTCTCCGGGGCAGCTTAAAACGACCCTGAGCGTGCTCTACGATGGCGTGTGTAATTTCGCGTCCTGAATGGCAGAAATATCCGGTCAGGTCGCGATCTGAGTCGGCTCAGCCCCAAACATGGTCGCCATCTTTTGCCCTGATGAGTTGCCCGAGTTGCCGCGACCCCCGCCTACCCGGCCTTTCTTACCGCTGCCTTCAAGAATGTAATCGACTCAAGCTCATGGCCTACCTGTTGGAGCTTGACTGGTTTTCCTTGTGGGGTGAATGCCGGTATTGATCTCGCAGACCACGAAAGTCCCGAAACCCTCGATAAATCCCCGTGATGACGTCCTCGGCCAATCCCGTCACTAAAGAAGTATTCCTGCTCCGGGTCGCCGCTCATGTTTGGTGACGGCTGGCGAATGCGCACTATCGATGGATCAAGCTCTTCTTTGTTTGCCAACCATCCTCTTCAGGCGGTTCTTCCAGTGAGAGCATTGGCGAGCCGGAGGTCGGCTTGTCGATGTTCTTGAGTTGCTGTTCGCGCCCGGTCTTCAGAGTGGAGATCGAGTCGATTGCCAGCGCGATCTCGGACCGAGCCTGAGATGGCAATGCCACCAGGCTCGGCGATGCTCTCGATCCGCGCTGCGACGTTGACACCATCGCCGTAAATATCTTCCGCCTTCATTCGACAATCCACATCGCCAGGGTTGATGCCAATGCGGAGTTCGATCCGGCGATCTTGCGGCACATCTGCGTTTAGCTCTTGCATCCCACGCTGAACTTCCGCGGCGCAGGCCACTGCTTTCCACCACGCTCGGGAATTCGACCAACGCACGCGTCGCCGGTCCGTTTGACGAATGCGTCCCTTGATGCAATCGGAATAGTTTTTGCGCTTCCGATGAAATCATTCCGAAGATGGTCTAAGTGTCGTCGAGTGCCGGCTTCATCTGGCGCCACATCGGCCGGCTATATCCGACCACGTCGGCGGCGGCAGAATGGCGAGTTGAGGCGGCGTTTCCATCTTCCATTCATCCGATTAACTGAAGCAACTGCTGAGCAACGTGGATGGTTTCGGGGAGCCCATCCAGATCGAGTCGTTGCTTCATCCACTTTTTCATTTCGGGCGTTGCGTTAGGAAGCTGAACGTTCAAGTAAATCGAATGCGAGATCAGCTCGCCCTAACTTGGTGTAACCACATGCGATATTGTAGTGGCGCTTGAGGGATCGTCAGGCTCGAGAGCCGATGCGCGAGATATCCAGTCTCCCTAGCCCGCTGGAGTTTCGCCGAGGATTCGATTGTAGCCTTCAATTCCCATTGCGCCGGTCTTGCATCATCAGGATGCAATCGATCGCGCTCTGCAATTTCGACGGTCTTCCGTGCCGCCTCCATTCGTTCACGATCGCGGCCAAACACGATATACATGCGTCAACGTAGTTTGGATACTGAGGTCCTGCGGCCTGATTTCAGCCGCTCGCTCAGTAACGTAGATTTTACTGCTGAATCTTACCTTCGGCAGGGTGCGCCCATAAAGCTGTGCGCCTCGAAAGAATTATAATCGAGTGCGATTGCGCGCTCGAATTCCGTGACCGCTTCATCGAAGCGTTGCCCGAAGTGACAGAACGAGACCGCGCAGGGCATGCGCTTCCGGCAGCCGCTCATCAGACGCTCAGTCTGCACCGTCATCAGAGAATACGCAAGCGGGAGCTTCTGCCTGTAGAACAGCACCAGGAAGGAATCGCAGTCGGCCATGCCGGCGTAAGCCCGGGCATACGATCGGGTCCAGCTCCCACCGCGCTTTGGCGAACATCCCGCCGCGCCAGCTCATAGACCAGCGTTTGGAGCGCCGGTGCCAAGAACTCCCTGCCCTCTCAAATGGTAGGTGTAAGCTTCGACGCTGTCCGTGGGGGCCTGGGCGACCCACTTCTGCTCCTGCGGACGGCAGCTTGCCACTTTCAGCTGCTCGACGATGGCGCGGGTGATCTCGTCCTGAATGGCGAAGATGTCGGTCAGATCGCGATCAAAGCCGCTCGGCCCAAACGTGACTGCCATCCTTGCAGCTAACGAGCTGCCCAGTTACTCAGCACGCGTGCTCCGGCCTTGCGCACACTACCTTCCAACGACGAAAGCAACTCCGAGTTCCCGGCCGACCTGTTGCACCTTTACGGCTTTGCCTTTGTAGCTGAATGCGCTGTGCCGCGCGATCACGGCTCAACCCGGAGACCTTTGACAGGTCAGTGATGATGTCCTCGGTGATGCCATCGCTGAAATACTCCTGTTCCGGATCGCCGCTCATGTTGTTGAACGGCAGAACCGCGATGGATGGTGCGCTCGTCCTTCGGAAATCGTGTCGGCTGTCATCGGCTCATCCAGAGAGAACATCGATAAACCCGAATCGGCTTTCTCGATGTTCTTTAACTGCTGCTCACCGCGATCTTCAAACGTCAAGCGTCGAGCCGGTTGCCGACATGATCGCGCACCGATTGCGAAACGGCGATACCGCCCGGCTCGGCGATGCTTTCCAAACGGGCCGCGACATTGACGCCATCGCCGTAGATGTCGGCTCCTTCGACAATCACGTCGCCGAGATTGACGCCGATACGGAATTCGATGCGGCGATCCTGCGGCACGTCGGCATTCGCTCGCGCATTCCGCGCTGAAGCTCCACGCGCGCAGGCCACCGCGTTCACCACACTCGGAAACTCGGCGAGAATGCCGTCACCTGTCAGTTTGACGACCCGTCCCTGGTGCTCAGCGATCTTGCCGTCGATGAATGCCAGCTCGCATGTCTTTCAGTGCACGCGAGCGTGCCCGGCCTCGTCCGCGCCCATCAGCCGGCTGTACCCGACGACATCGGCAGCAAGAATTGCAGTGAGGCGGCGTTCCATTTCGTCAACAAACAGTCATTCGAGCGACAGTCGAGGAATCCCGTTATGCAATCTTTAAGCTGACGCGGCGAGATCCCTCGACTTCGCTCGGGATGACGGCGTTCGCCGTCACCACTCCACAATCGTGCTGGCCCAGGTCAATCCGCCACCGAACACCACCATCAACACATAATCGCCGGATTTTATCCGGCCGGAGCGGTTCGCTTCATCGAGCGCGATCGCCACCGCCGCCGCTGAGGTATTTCCGTAGCGATCGACGTTAACGAAAACTTTTTCGCGCGGAATCCCGAGTCGTTCGCCAATCGCCTCGATGATGCGCAAGTTCGCCTGATGCGGAATGACGCAGGCGATGTCATCGACGGTGAGACCGGCTTCATCGATCGCTCTCCTGGCTGCGGCAAGCATTGCGATCACGGCTTGTTTATAGACTTCCTTACCTGACATGTGGATCGTTTGCAGATTCAGATGCGCGTTCTCGGCCGTGATCGGCGTCTTTGATCCCCACCCGGCATGAACAAGATATCGGTATACTCACCGTCGCTTCCCATGTTGGTGCTAATGATGCCGTGCCCGCTACCGCGATGACCCAGCAACGCCGCGCCAGCGCCATCGCCGAAAAGCACACACGTATTTCGATCGGTCCAGTTGGTAATCGACGTCAGCTTGTCCGCGCCGATCACCAGCGCTGTGTCATAGGTCCCCGAAGTAATGGACTGCTGCGCGATCTCAACCGCGAACAGAAATCCAGCGCAGGCGGCCGAAACATCGAGGCAGGCGGCATTTTTGGCGCCGATTTTTTCTGAACAAAACAGGCGGTCGCGGGAAAAATCATGTCGGGCGTGGCGGTTGCGACGAGGAGCAGATCGATTTCTTCGGGCGAAATTTTCGCCTGCTCGATTGCTTTGAGCGCGGCCTTCGCCGCCATGTCGCTGGTCGTTTCGTCCTTGGCCGCGACGCGCCGTTCCTTGATCCCGGTGCGCGTTGTGATCCACTCGTCGCTGGTATCGACCATGCGAGAGAGATCTTCGTTGGTAAGAATTTTCTCCGGCGTATAACTACCGGTGCCGATAATTGAAACCGTCCGTTGATTCCTAGCGGATCGCGGGCTCGAGCGGGGCTGTTGCTTCATGATAACGCTGAACCTCCTCGATGATATGCGGGTTTACCTGGTGTTCAATCGACTCCGCTGCGACGCGGAGCGCGTTTTTGACGGCAAGTGGCGTGCTCGAGCCGTGCGCGATGATGCAGATGCCATTGACGCCGAGGAGCGGGCTGCCACCGTATTCTTCGTAGTTGGTTTTATCTTTGATAGTGCGAAACGATTCTCGCGCCAAAAACGCGCCCACCTTGCGCATCGGCGTTCGAGACAGTTCGTGCTTTAGCCACTGAAAAATTGCCACCGAGATCGATTCGCAGGTTTTTAAAATTACGTTCCCGACAAATCCGTCGCACACCACCACCTCCACCGGATCCTCGAAAAGATGCCGCCCCTCGATGTTGCCGACAAAATTCAATGAGCTCTTCTTCAGCATTTTGAAGACTTCCTTGGTCATCTCGTTGCCTTTCACATCCTCCTCGCCGAGCGAGATCAGGCCAACTGTCGGATTCTTGTAGCCGAGCACGTGACTGGAATAAACCGAGCCCATGAACGCATATTGGAGAAGATGTTCAGGCCGCGCATCGATGTTCGCGCCCGCGTCCATTAACACAAAAACATTCGTTTCGGTGGGCAGGACCGCGGCGATGCCGGGCCGATAGATTCCGGGCAAAGTGCGCAGTTTAACCATGCTCGCTGCCACGGCCGCGCCGGTGTGGCCCGCGCTGACGATGGCGTTGGCTTGACCGCGTTTAACCAGATCGACCGCACGACTGACGGACGAATCTTTTTCCGGCGCACGGCGGACCAGGCTCGGTCACTCATGTCGACCACTTGAGTCGAATGCACGATCTCGATCCGACTGTCGTTGCAACCGAGTTTCCTCAGCTCCGCTTCGATTTGAGCGGTATCGCCAACAAGAAAGAGTTTGCTGATGTGGGGATACTCACGCAACGCGAGCGCGGCGCCAGCAACAAGGTTGGGTGGGCCAAAATCGCCGCCCATCGCATCCAGTGCGATTTTCATGCGAGGTAGCAGTTTGCGTTTATCGCGCGGCTAATGCAAAACGAAAATCGAGCGAGGGAGAACCGAGAGTCGTGAATCGATGTAACGGTTTAACGATTCACGATGTGACGGAACGCGCAGCCGTTCACGCCCCCACGCTCAATACCTGTCGCCCCTTATAATAACCGCAGGAAGGGCAAACGGTGTGCGAAGGCACCGTGCTGCCACATTGCGCGCACTTGTTCAGCTGTGGGGCATGCCACCGATTGGCCGCTTTGCGCGTGCGCAACCGCATCTTCGAGGTTTTACGTTTGGGGACACCCATAATTAGCGAGCGGGAACGAAAGCATGGTTTGGCGGAAAGGCAACGTTGGAACGCTAAAACGTTGAAGCAGTTAAAGCGTTGAACGGTTGAAGCGGGGAATTTAACGGATCGACCGCTTCATCGATTCAACCTTCAAAGTTTCTCAATCTTCAGCTTATCCAGCGCGCTCCAATCCGCTTTTGCTGTGCCGGCGTCGCCGGTGGTCTCAAGCTTCGCCGCTTTGCAAACGCGCGCTCCATCGCGATCGCAATGCGGATAGGGCGGCAGATTTAACAAAATATCTTCGCGCAGGAAGGGCGTGATATCGATGTTCTCCGGCCCGTGCAATTCGGTGTGGAGCGCAAACGCCGGAACCTTGATTTCGTGCTCGAACTTTTCGAGGCAGGCCACGCAGCTCAGCTCAACCGTTTGCGCGATCATCCCATTGGCCCAGAGCGCGCCATCGGAAATTCCGAGGTCGAGGCTGTAACGCATCGGTCCAACGCAGCGAATTTCCGGCGTCGCGATGTCGCCGAGCGGACAATCTTCTTCGCCGTCCAGATGCAGGCCTCCCGGCGGGATTTGATTCAAATGAATTTTCACCCTGGAAGCCTTCCGGAATTCAGATCACGGCTGCAACGTTTCCCAATTCAGGGTTAAATTTTTTGCGAGTGCCTCAGCCACCAGTGACGGCACAAACGCGGAAACATCGCCCCCGAGCCTGGCGATTTCTTTCACAATTCGCGAGCTGAGATAAGTGTATTCCTCCTTCGGCATGAAGGAAGATCGTTTCAATTTCAGGGTCGAGCTTCCGGTTCATCAGGGCCATTTGAAATTCAAACTCGAAATCGGAAATCGCTCGCAACCCGCGCACGACGGCATGCGCGCCCTCCGAGGCGGCGAATTCCACCAGCAGCCCGTCCATGGGCGCGACTCGCACGGCATCGATCGTAATCGCTTGCCGCAGCATGGCGAGCCGCTCGTCCGGCGTGAACAGGGGTTGCTTTTGATCGTTAATCGCCACCGCCACGATGACTTCGTCGAAAGCGTGCGGGCCCTCTCGATGACATCGAGATGGCCGTTCGTCACGGGATCGAAGCTGCCGGGATAAATCGCGCGTCGCACCGGCAGAAAATCGTGCAGGAAAGCACAGTTGCAACGCTGATTGAAGCCCCGACTCAGGCGATTGGGTAGCGCACGCGTCTCGCGTGCTGGTTTCGGCGTCTCGCCGAAACAATCTTTAGGAAAGTCCGCGATCGCGAGGACGCGATCGCCAGCCGCGAGCGCGTGCTACCCAGAACAGGAGCAACACCACCTTTGGTCGGCAATGCCGTCTCGCATTCGAGCTTCGTCATTCGTCATTCGTCATTTTCACGCATCCAAGTTGCCGAATAAGGGCGAAGCAGGGAAAGTATTCACCTCCAGATGATTGACCCGTCGCCTTATCGCAGCGTCGCCGTAGCCAGCACTTTCTCGCCTCGCTTTGAGCAGGTATTGGCGGAGGCGAAACGGATCCGGGACCGATTCGACTCCGAGCTCTGCCTGGTTTACGTGGGTGAAAAAAGCGAGGAGACGAGTGCGAAGTTTGCCGCCGCGCTGGAACGGATCTCATTGCCGAAGAATTCCCCTATCCATTACGAGCAGGGCGATCCAGCCACTGCAATTTTGCGAGCGATCGAGCGTCACGATATCGACCTGATCGTGGCGGGTGCGCTCGAGAAAGAGGTAGTCCTTCATCCTTTCCTGGGAAACGTCGCTCGCCGGCTTTTGCGGGAAGGCCGCAGCTCGGTCATTCTTTTTACCCATCCGGCGCGTGAGCCAGAGCCCTTGCGCAAGATCGTTTTCCTGGTGGAATATTCCGAGCACGGTTCCAACAGCCTGCGCCGGGCGCTGCACCTGGCAGCGCGCGAAAATTCGGAACGCGTTTATGTGGTGCGGCTTATCACCACCTTCGATGAAGCGCGCGCGAAAAAGGAAGGCACCCCGGCGGAAGCGGATGAGGATGCGAAACTGGAGCATTTCGTTCTTGATCTCGGCCATACCGATGTGCCGATCGAAGTGCGCTGCATTCGCGGCAACACCGGGTTTGCCGCGGCCGATTTTGTGAAATCGGTGGAGGCGGATTTGCTGGTGGTGCCGCTCGATCCCGCGAAAAACGCTGGCCAATTGCCGCCTAATCTGGAATGGCTCATGGACGTTATTCCTTGCAATCTTTGGGTGAGCCGCTGAGGTGGGGAGCGCACGCAACGCCTGTCCGACTCGGACCTTGCGTTCAACCGCCAGTCTGGCTCGGACCGATGAATTCCACTCCACCATTCCATCCTTACGGCACTGCGCACCTTCTCGTGATTTTTCTCACGATTGCCTTACCGTTTGCCTTCGCAGCGCTCGTCCGTTGGACGAAATCCTCCTTGGTAGAGCGCATCATCGTTGGCGCGTTCTCTCTGACGCTGGTGCTAAATTATCTTGTCTACCTGCGCTTGGTGCGGCAATCCGGCGCCGTCAGCTGGGAGCAACTGCTACCACTCCAACTTTGCGATTGGGCGATGGTCGTAATCATCATCGCCATGTGGACACGCCGGCCGGGCTGGTTCGAGGTCGCCTATTTTTGGGGAATCGGCGGGACGGTGCAGGCCGTCCTGACCCCGAATCTGCCCTACGGTTTCCCAGATTTCCGATTCTTTAGTTTTTTCGTTTCTCACTGCGTGAATCATCATGGGCGTTATTTTCTTAATGTTGGTGCATCATCTACGGCCCCGCCCCTTTTCCATCATCCGCGTCTTTGCCTGGACGGAGGTCTATTTCATTATCACGCTGGCGGCGGACAAGATCACCGGGGTCAATTACGGCTTTCTGCTTCACAAACCGGAGGCGAAAACGTTGCTCAACATTCTCTCGGACAACCACCCGCTTTATCTTTTCGAAATGCACGTGCTCGCGCTCGCATTTTTGTGGTCCTGTATTTGCCATTCGCCATTTACGATTTGGCGCGAAGAAAGATTAAATATGCGTGATAATACGCTCGTCATCCCGAGCCGCGCAGACGGTGAGGGACCTCTCAATCGCAGTAAAATTCACGCAAGAAATGCCTTCGCGATCCACGAAGGGCTGGCTTCGAATAGGCCGACTTTTGGTTTGTGTAACTTTAAAGCTAATGTGAGGTCCTTCGGTCCGAGCCGGACGAGCATTGTCTTGCGCGGCTCAGGATGACACCAGTTCAACGTCTTGGAATGAAACCGACGCCACTCAAGATTCGCTCCGTCACCATCGGCGGGCGCGAGCCAGCATTTATCCTCGGGCCGTGCGTGATCGAATCGGAAAAATTCGTCCGACGAATGGCGCAAAAATTGCGAAGATTTGCGACGCGGAAAACGTCTCCTTCATTTTCAAGGCGTCCTACGACAAAGCCAATCGCACCTCGGTGAAATCATTTCGCGGAATTGGCGCACGCGCAGGGCTGCGAAATCCTCGCTTCCATCGGCCGAGAACTGAAAATTCCCGTAACGACGGACGTGCATTCCCCATCCGAGGCGGACAATGGCGGGCCAATTCATCGATTTGCTGCAAATCCCAGCCTTCCTTTGCCGCCAAACTGATTTGCTGCAGGCAGCCGCGGAGACCGGGCGCGCTGTCAACGTAAAAGAAAGGTCAGTTTCTTGCCCCATGGGACGTGAAAAATATTGCGGAGAAGCTGGAGAAGTTTGGCGCGAAACAATTTCTCTTCACCGAACGCGGCACCACTTTTGGTTATAACAATCTCGTCGCCGATTTCCGATCGCTGGCCTGGATTCGTGAAGCCGGCTACCGCGTGATGTTTGACGCCACCCATTCCGTGCAACGCCCCGGTGGCGCCGGGGAATCCACTTCGGGCGACGGCGAACTCGCACCTTTGCTGGCGCGCGCGGCAATGGCAGCCGGATGCGACGGCATTTTCATGGAAGTGCACGAAAATCCGGCAGCCGCCTTGTCCGATGGCCCAAACCAGTTGCCTCTAAAAAATTTGCCGAAGGTTCTCCGCGTGTTAAAGCTGTTCATGCTGCCGTTTCGTAACGGTCCCCGCGGCGCGTTCTTTTTGTCGGCTTGATCGCCGCAAGCCTTCTCGTCGCGCCGGCCGATTTCGCGCAGCAATCGAAAAAGCATGGCGGAAAGAAAAATAAGGACCAGGAAGCAGCGGCGCAATCAGCTACTCCCAGCCCCGGATCAGGCGCCCAGGTTCCCTTGCCCATCGGCCATGAAGCAAAAGGACTCGTCCTACCCGATATTGATGAAAATGGACGTTTGCGCGGTCGGTTCGTCGCCGGAACCGCGCGACGCGTCGATCAGGACCACATGCAATTTCGGGAGTTGAACATTACCACTTACACCGAGGACAATCAGATCGATCTTCAGATCGCGATGGCAGATTCCGTGCTGGACTTGAATACGCATGTCCTTAGTTCACCACAAAGAACGACGATTAAACGCGCCGATTTCGAGATCGTGGGCGACACCGCCCGCTTTGACACCGCGGCGCGACACGGAACCATCACCGGCAACGTGAAAATGGTGATCACCGATCAATCCAAATTGAGGCCGCAAAAATCGCCATGAAGCTGATCGCGCTCGCAATCCTGGGATTCGCATTTAGTGCTTTGGCACAAACCGAGGTCGTCACCACGGCGGCCCAAACTTCCAAGCCAACCAGTTCGCCGAAAAAGAAAACCGACGACGACCAACAAAAATCCTTTCGGGCCGGAATCGAAAAACGAAGGTCCGATCACAACCGAAATTTATGCGGATGAAGCATCTTTCGATTCGAGCAAGAACGTTGGTGTTTTTACCGGACACGTGAAAGTGTTCGATCCGCGATTCAATCTGCAATCGGACAAGCTAACGGTTTATTTGCATAAAGGTGAAGACCAGGGACTGGAGAAAGCTATCGCGGAAGGAAACGTCGGCGTGGTGCGTGATCGGCCAGATCCCAACGGCGGTCCGCCGACGCACGCCGTCGGCCGTTCCGAGCATGCCGTTTATACTGCAAACGATGGCAGCGTCGAGCTGACCGGCATGCCCAAAGTCCAGCAGGGACTGAACTTGCACATTGCGACCAGCTCCGAGACGGTCATGGTTATCGATCAGGACGGACATCTCAATACCCATGGCCCGAGTCGGACGGAAATACGCCAGGAACCAAAGACGAAAAACGGGATCGCCCAGTCCCTCGCCATCTCCGAAACAATGATTAGCGCGACCGCTGCACCTTCACCGATCAGCGCGAAAACAACCGTGCCGCCGGATGTTTTGTCCACACGCGAGCTGGTCAAAATTTACGGTGGCCGCGCCGTCGTCAATGGGATCAATGTTAACGTCAAGGCTGGCGAGATCGTTGGCCTGCTCGGGCCGAACGGTGCAGGGAAGACGACGACTTTCTACATGATCGTCGGCCTCGTCCGGCCGAACAGCGGAAACGTCATTTTTCGCGATCAAGACGTGACCACTTTCCCGATGTTCAAGCGGGCGCGATTGGGCATGGGCTATCTGCCACAGGAGGAATCGATCTTTCGCAAAATGACGGTTGAACAAAACATCATGGCGATTCTGGAAACGTTGCCGCTAAGTAAACACGAGCGGAAGCAGCGCTGCGATCACCTGCTGCATCAGTTTGGAATCGAGAAAATCGCCAAGAACACGGCGTTGACCTTGAGCGGCGGAGAAAAACGCAGGCTCACCATCGCGCGCTCGCTCGTGACCAGTCCGAGTTTGCTCATGCTCGACGAACCATTCAGCGGGGTGGACCCAATTGCGGTCTATGACGTGCAACAAATTGTCGTGAACCTGCGGAAGTCCGGTCTCGCCATCCTGATAACCGATCACAACGTTGCGTGAAACGTTGTCGATCGTCGATCGCGCCTACCTGATTCTTCGAAGGCCGGGTTGAAAGCGAAGGCTCCAAGGATTTCCTCATCAATGACCCGATCAGTCGCCAGTTATATCTAGGCGAGCGATTCCGGATGTAGCACAGCCATCCTTGGCTGTGGCGCCGGTGGGCATCTTGCCCGCCGATTAGAATAGCTCAGCTTTTAAGGTGGATCGGCCGCGCCGCCGGAGCGCTAAAAATAAAGGCGGCTTCGCGCCATTTATTAACATCGAGCAAGGGACTGCTCGATCCACCGAGCTCAGACTGCCCGAGTCACTCCCCACCAGCATCATCCTCATCTTCCTCGGGCGGCGCGGTCCATTCTGACCCGCTTGACTTCGTTTTCCTTTTTCAGCGCGTCGGCCAGCGTTTTGTAGATCGACATGGTGAAGCGATCGGGATCCTTGCCGAATGTGATTCGGAGGAATTTGCCCTCGAAGTAACTAGATCCATTCCCGTCCTTAATCTGGAGAACGAAGAAGCTGCCATCACTATCTTCGGTAATGTCGTCGTAGCGGACGGGCTTCTCGTCGTTTACCTGAATACTGTCGCTCGTTATCTGAAGCGTATCGCCGTGAGCATTTGTCCAATCACCGAAATAGGATGCTGCCTCTTCTTTTCTTCGGTAGCCGCGATCCTGGTAGCAGGTACAAACAGGATCGCGAGAAACGGCAGCGAAAAGCGAACGTTGTGAGAAGTGAGAGGTGAAACGTGAGAGGTAGGTCATTGCCTGTAGTCTGTAGTCAGTGGTCCGTAGCCTTGGCGGTCCAGATTTTCATCACATCAGTGGAACCTTGAGAGCGCACTCCATTATCATTCAGGATATTTTCGGTGGCGCTGACCATTTCGGCCCTAGGAAAACAATAGCTTCCCCGCTCGAGCGAGTATTAAATTCGAAAGTAACGAACTCATCCTTCAAATCTCGCAGGACCTCGACCAGATGAGCAAGGTTTTTGATTGGTTGATGGTTAACGGTCTGTAACACCTGCCAGCCCGGGTTTCCATATCCCTTCGAGAGCCGGTGAGGGAAAAATGGACAGGGCACGACGACCAGCCGTTCACCGGGAAATGTTGGTTTGTCCCCAATTCTCGTGATCAATGGGCTGCCAATATAGGTCAGCATGCCAACTATTGCGCTAGTTTCGCGATTGCGTTGCGCCAGCGCGATCAGGTCCGTCGTAGCTTCAGAAAAGACGATCGGACCGTAAACGAAGTACGAAGGATAGCTTCCTTTTAACTCTGGAATGACCAATGGACGCTGTCGTAATACCGGCAGGTTTATCTTCAATTCTTTTCCACCGCGAAAATGGTAAGCGGAACGGTGTCCTTAACCGCTAGTTTCTGAACCATGTATGGAAAACGGACTCGAAGCGTATCTCCAAGCTTGATCATGCCTTCATCGTCGACCGGGACATCACCGATCTTCGTGATTACATCCCATTCCTTTAGCGGATAGCTCGCCGCCGAATCGAACGGGCGATGAACAACCATTCCCTGCAAAGATTCCGGCAGATGCAGGTAAGAGCGCAGGGCCGGATTCTCCAGAGTCTGGAGATCATCGTACATAGTTGGCTTTCCATCATAATGGCCATCGGCAATGTCTTGCAGGAATAGCTCTATCTCCTCCACCGGAATGATGTAGCCGATATTCTGCGCCATTTGCAGATGACTAAAAGCCACCCCGACTATCTCGTCGTTAACTATCGCGGGGCCGCCGCTATTGCCGGGATTAATTGCGGCATCAATTTGGATCCTTAGTCCAAGCGTCGAGAGACTATAACCGGTGAACTCGATCCGGGAGATAATTCCTTTGGTGATGGAGAGACTGGCCCCGCCAGTTGATATCCATAGACCATCACCGGCTCCTTGAGTCCGGCAACGACTTCCTAAACGGCAATGGGGAATGCGAATCGAAAAATTTCTCGTCTTCCAGTTCGAGAATCGCCAGATCCATGCCCGGCGCGACTGCCTTCACGATCGCGGGAAGCTTGTCCCCCGCCTGATTTGCCTGAACCTGCACTTCGCTCGCGTATTGGACGACGTGGGCGTTGGTCAAAATGCGCTTTGCCGCCGATCACAGTCCCGCTGGCGGTGATGTCACTCGGCTCTTTTTTGTCCAAGGCTTGCGTCGGATCAGGCTGACGCAGGGTGGCGAAGATTTTTACCACTGAGTTCTCGACCGCCTTTGAGGGAGTTGCGGCTGGTGGCGATAAGACAACGACGGGAGAAGGTTTTGCTTCGGGCGTGGGAGTAACCGGTGGTGGGCTCGGTTCGGCGGGGGCTGCCAAGGCTGCCGCAATCGTGAGGCAAAAGATTAAGGAACCGGCAAAAGCGGATGTGATGGCGAAGACGAGCCGCGAAGTTCGATCGATCCCTCATCGGGCAAAGGAACACGCTTCCAGCCTGCGGGGCAACCGAGCGTCTCGCCTGGTTAATGGTTCTGGAGACAGACTAGAAGCCTGCTAGCCCCATAGGCAGGATGCCTGCGCCGCCCTTCTTGTTATTCCCGCCGCGACAAGGTAAACGTTGATTCCGTAATGCCCGACGGCCCAACCACGCAAACCATCACTTCTGCAAGCGATCAACGCAAAAGCGTGCCCGTTGTAACAGTGGAAAGTTTTTTCAACACTCATGGGGAGAAGCTGGCGCTGCGACTGGAAGGGCCGCGCGTCGGTTTTTACCGGAAAATCCGCGAGCCAACGATTAATCGACCTGGCCTCGCCTTAAGTGGGTTCTTCAGTTATTTCGCCGAGAAACGTGTTCAGGTGCTGGGTGCCGCCGAGAATACTTATCTCAAAAGTCTTTCGCCCAAATTGCGGGTGAAACGCTTCCGCGCCTTGTGCGAACAGAAAATTCCGTGCGTGGTGATCTCGCGGGGCGCACATCTCGACGATGCCCTGATGGCGGTGGCAGCGGATGAAGAGATTGCCATTTTTCGCACGCCGATGATCACGATGAAGTTCATCAACGCCGCTACCATCGCACTGGAAGTCGATTTTTCTCCGACTGTGACCGAGTTCGGCAGTATGGTGGACATTCTTGGAGTCGGCGTTCTCATTCGCGGGGTCAGCGGCATCGGCAAAGCGAGAGTGTGCTGCAATTGATCGAACGCGGATACAGCCTGGTGGCGGACGATGTGACGCGGATCACTTCGCTGGAGGGGCGAGAATTGATCGCACACGGCGCCGGAAATGACGCGTTATCACATGGAAGTGCGTGGGATCGGAATCATCAATGTTGCCTCGGTCTTTGGTATTGGCGCTATCCGGGTGGAGAAACGGCTCGATATGGCGGTGACGTTAAAGGATTGGAACGAAATGGAGGACGTCGACCGCACCGGCTCGATCGCGAGCTTTATGAAATTCTGGATATCAAAGTGCCGCACGTCACCATTCCAGTGCGGCCGGGCCGCGATCTGGCGCGCTTGATCGAAGTCGCGGCAATGGACCAAAAATTGAAGAGCCTCGGCAGTAATGCGGCGTTGGAATTCAATACAAAGCTGCTCAATTTAATGGAAAAGAAAAATCCCGATGGGATTGCTTAATCGAAAAACTGGTGCCGGCGCCTCCGCGCAGAAAGCCGAAAAGGAAATCACAGTCGTGAACCGCCTCGGTTTGCATGCCCGACCTGCCGCCCTTTTCGTCAAGGTGGCGAGTCGTTTTCGGGCCGAGGTGTGGGTGAAAAAGGAGAGTGAAGAGGTAAATGGCAAGAGCATCATGGGCCTGATGATGCTGGCGGCGGGACAGGGATCGAAATTGCAAATTCGTTGTGAAGGACCCGATGCCGAGCGCGCGCTCGAAGAAATCGAAGAACTCATCAAGGGACGCTTCAACGAAGATTGATCCCCACGCGGTCGACCGCGAGCGAAACACTAATCCGGCTGGGAATCGAGAAATCCTGTGAACGTTACCCTAAGGTTTTACTACGGCAGCCGTTGATTTTCATTCGGGAATGACGGCTATCGCGGAACACAGGCATTTTTGCCTGTGCGCCCAGCGCGGCTTTTAGCCCGCTGCGATTGGCTGGTGAAACAGGCAGGAATGCCTGTTTGGCGCACAGGCTAGAAAGCCTGTGTTCCTTTGTTGACATTCGCGCTAATCTCCCTGCGATGACTGACGAGTCGGCCGAAACCCGTTTCCACGGTGTGGGTGTGTCGCCCGGGATTGCCCGCGGCGACATTCAAGTCATGCGTGACGAGCTCGAGGAAATCGACCGTTACTCAATTGCGCCGTCGCAGGTCTCGGCCGAGATCGCCCGCTTCGAATCGGCGCTGGTGCAGACGCGCATTCAGATTCTCGAAATGCAGCAAAAGATCGCGGAGGCAATCGGGACGAAAGACGCGGGAATTTTCGATGCCCATCTCCTGGTGGTGGAAGATCGCACTTTGATCGACGAGGTCTTGCGCAAACTGGAATGCGATCACCTTAACGTCGAAGCGATCTTTCATGACGTCGCGGCGAAGCTCACGCCGAAACTCTCGGGCAAATCGATGATCCTTATTTGCGCGAGCGCGCCCTCGACATCCAGGATGTGAATGCGACGTGTCGTTCGCAATTTGCAGGGCAAGGCCCCAAAATGATGCCCCTGCCGGGCGAAGCCGCACATTCTGGTCGCCCATAATCTCACCCCCTCGGACACGGCCTCGATGGATCGGCACCGGGTCCTCGGCATCGCAACCGATCTCGGCAGCCGCACTTCTCACACCGCAATCATGGCGCGCTCACTCGCCATTCCCGCCACCGTCGGCTTGCATGATGTGACCGAAAAGGTTGAGAGCGGAGCGGCGGCGTTACTGGACGGCTACACCGGATTGCTCATCGTCAATCCATCGCCGGAAACACTGGCCTATTATGGCAAGGTCGAAGTCCGGCAATCGGAAGTTTCGAAAGAGCTCTGCAGTGCTGCGCGAGCGATCGGCTACGACCCGGGATGGCGATCACATTGTTTTGTCGGCAAACATTGAGTTGCCGGATGACGTCACCAGCGTCTCGGCCAACGGCGCGGAGGGAATCGGGCTGTATCGTACCTGAATTTCTTTATCTCGATCGCGATTCCCTGCCCGGCGAGGAAGAGCAATATCAGACATATCGGCGTGTCGCCGAATCCGGTCCGACCACATCCGGTTATCATCCGAACGTTCGATCTTGGCGGCGACAAAATCGCCGGCGGAATCGATGTGAGCGACGAGCTCAATCCTTTTTTGGCTGGCGCGCCATCCGTTTTTGCCTCGAACATCTTGAAGTCTTTAAGCCCCAGCTGCGCGCCATCCTGCGCGCGAGCGAGCTCGGCAACGTTAAACTGATGTTTCCGATGATTTCCGGAAAAGCGGAGTTGGTTCGCGCTCTCGAGCTAGTGGACGAATGCAAAAGCGAGCTGGCGTCGGCCAAGATCCTGTTCAACGCTGAAATGCAGATCGGCGCCATGATCGAGATCCCGAGCGCGGCGATTTGCTCGGAATCACTCGCACCCGAGGTCGATTTCTTCAGCATCGGGACGAACGATTTGATTCAATCACGCCATTGCCGTTGATCGCGTGAACGAGCGCATTGCGCATCTTTACGAACCGTCGCATCCAGCTGTGTCTGCGTTTGATCAAGATGGTGGCCGATGCGGCTCGCCAACATAAGATCTGGTTCGGTATTTGTGGCGAAATGGCGGGCGACATCGAGCTGACGCCCCTTTGCTCGGGCTCGGAGTGGACGAATTGAGTGTCAGCCCGGCGTTGGTGCCGCGAGTGAAATCGGCTATTCTGCAATGTCTCGCGCGAGGAGTGTGAAAAATTAGTGGAGGAAGCGCTTTTGCTCGATTCGCCGCGCGGCAATCTGGAGCGCTCTCTGGAACTCGCGCGCGAACGCTACGGCGAATTGCTGGGCTAGCCGACGACTACTCCTCCTCCGTCGCTTCCGATTCCGGATCGATTTCCGGCTTCAGCCCTTCCTCTTCCATTTTTGCGCAGGACATCGCTCATGTCCTCGACCTCATCCCAGACTTCCTGGCTCACATAAATGGGCGCCTTTTGTTGCGTCGCCATCGCGATGCAATCACTTGGCCGGGCATCGAGTTCGATGATTTTTCTGCTGCAGCTCATTCTCCGCGGCAATGATCATGCGCGCATAATAAGTCGCGTTTTTCAAATCGTTGATGATCACCCGCTCGACGTGCGCGCCTACCGCCGTCATCAAATGCGCCATCAAATCATGTGTCAAAGGTCGTTCTTTCGACATCTCGCGCATGAACATCGTGATCGCGCTCCCGACTGTTTGATCGACGTAAACAATAAAGACTTTGTCGCTATTCCCGACAAAAACCGCGCAGCCGCCGCTGGTGGGGAGCACAGCACGAACATGTACCTCAATGACCGTTTTGTTCACCGTGTTGACGGTACTGATGGAAGGACGAAAAACAAGCTGCTCCCAGCTGCGCGTACATCTTTTAGCGGCGAGAGCAGAAATGGTTGTTTCCGGGAGCGAGCGTGACCTACGCCTCCCCCGATCCCAATTTGTTGCACCGAACCGGCCAGAGATCTGCTGTTGGTTTTTTTGAATCGACCTTGCATGTTTCGCCGGATCAACAATTGTCCGCTTTGCAGCCGCTGACGAAATGACGAAAAACGATTGGGACCTGGAGGCGGCAAACGCCACCTATAACGTCGAGGGTTGGGGAACCGGTTACTTTTCCATCAATGCTGATGGCAATGTCGTGGCCAAGCCGCTCCAGGAGAATGGTGGCGCCATTCCCATTCTTGAAGTTGTTAACGAAGCGCGTTCACGCGGGCTCCCTTTCCCCTTGTCATCCGCTTTCAGGATTTGCTCCGCCACCGCGTCGAATCTGTGAACCGCGCATTCGAAAACGCGATCACGGAATTCAACTATCGGGGAAAATACCGCGGCGTTTTTCCGATCAAAGTCAATCAACTGCGCGAAGTGATCGAAGAAATCGTCGATGCCGGCCAGGCGTTTCACTTTGGCCTGGAGGCGGGAAGCAAGCCGGAATTAGTCGCTGCCCTGGCCATGCACAAGGACGCGGAGAGTTTGGTTATTTGCAATGGCTATAAGGATCCGGCTTTTATTCGGATCGCGCTGCTGGGGCGCAAACTGGACAAACAGGTCATCATCGTAGTTGAGAAGCTGGAAGAACTGGAGCAGACCATTCGGACCTCCAAGGAAGTTGGGGTTGAACCGCTTATTGGCATTCGTGTCCGTTTGACCAGCAAAGGCGCGGGCAAATGGACCACCAGTGGAGGCGAGAACGCGAAGTTTGGACTCGATACCGTCAATCTCCTTGCCGCGAGCGACATGTTGAAAAGCGAAGGACTGGCGCATTGCCTAAAGCTGATCCACTTCCACGTTGGCTCACAGGTTCCCGACATCTCGACGATCAAACGTGCCGTGCGCGAAGCGGCCCGCTATTACTCCAAGATCGCGAAACTCGGTCACGAACTGGAATACCTCGACGTCGGCGGCGGTCTCGGCGTAGATTACGATGGTTCGCGTTCTACTTTCGATAGCTCAACGAACTATTCGCTTCAGGAATACACCAACGATGTTGTCTGGAACATCATGGATGTGTGCGATTCGGAAGGCGTGGCGCATCCAGCAATCGTTAGTGAAGGCGGGCGTGCCATTGTCGCCCATCATTCGGTCTTGGTAATGGAGGCATTCGGCTCGATCGAGAAGACAGCCGGGAAAGCAAAGATCGGCGCGACCGAAAAGGACCATAAGCTGGTAGGGCGACATTCTGGAAGTGAAGCAACGGCTCAAACGTGGCAACCGGCTGGAGAGCTTGCACGACATCCAGCAAATCAAAGAAGAAGCCCAGCAAACTTTCGACCTCGGGTTGCTCGACCTCGAGTCAAAAGCAAAGATCGATACGCGTTTACTGGCAATTGGCCACCCAGATCGTCGGCATGCATCGCGGTCTGCGATTTATCCCGGACGAAGTAAAGGAGCTCGAAACTTCGCTGGGCGATCAATACATCTGCAATTTCTCCGTCTTTCAATCGCTCCTCGATCACTGGGCCCTCGGCCAGCTCTTTCCCATCATGCCAATTCATCGCCTGACCGAGGCGCCCGAGCGCAACGGCACCATCGTGGACATCACCTGCGATTCTGATGGCAAGGTTTCCAAGTTCATCGACCTGCTGGATGTTCGAGATACCCTGCCCCTTCATCGAATTAATCCCGGCGAAATCTATTATCTCGGCGTCTTCATGGTTGGCGCTTATCAGGATATCATGGGCGACCTGCACAACTTGTTTGGACGCGTTACCGAAGTGCATGTCTTTCTCGACCCGGACGAAGAATCCGGCTGGGTACATCGAGGAAGTAATCGAAGGCAGCACTATCGGCGAAGTTCTCGCCATGACACAGTGGGACAAGGTTGAGCTGATGCGTCTCCTCAAAACACAAGTCGATGCCGCGATCAAAACCGATCGGATGAAACCGAATGACGCGATGAAGCTACTTTCCGATTACGAGCGGCTTCTGCAGGAATACACTTATCTCAGTCTCAATGGCAACAAACCCGTGCCACAGCCCGGTAGCTTTCTGCCGCTGAGTTCGTGAAGAGGAGTTGTGCTTAGCGCGGCTAATGCCCGTACAGGGAATACCGCTGGCGACATTTGGCTTTCGCTGACTTTCGCTGGTCGGGCGACCTGGTCGGTTTGCACATCGTGCACGGGAAGAACACGCTCACGCGCTTGGTTGTCTCGCCCCGAAAGCCCACGTCGGGCCTGAAAAGCCGATTATAATGGTTTGACAAAAACTCTTGCAGAACAGTTGATTGGACCAAGCAAACAGAAAGGAAACATTATGGCCAAAAGGTGCATCTAGCGGATTCAGTCTATAAAGTGGTGGAGCTGGTCGGCACGAGCTCGAAGTCATGGGAGGATGCAGCGAAGAATGCGGTGGAGACCGCTGCTGGAAGCACTGCGTGACCTGCGCGTTGCCGAGATCGTGAAACAGGATATGACAGTTGAGAATGGCAAGGTGGCAGCCTACCGCGCGCGAGTGCTGGTCTCCTTTAAGTGCGGAAGCTGAGAAGCCTCCGGCAGGAGTCGACTCATTCGCTCCCTATTTGTTAGACCCGATTTGTTCTGTGCCCACAAGAAGCTGTTGGAATTCCGGGTCGTTGCGAATCGCGTAATAGCCAATCGGACGACAGCGAATTTCCGGTGTCATTAGCAACAAAGGTCAACAGCAAGAGATCGAAGACGATCCGGCTTGAAGATTTACTGGGTTGCCACCGGCGATTGATCTTGCGGTCGAATCGGGCGTTTGCGCGATTCTAAGAAGGCCACTAGACGCGTCCAGCTCCTGCGGCTTAAGCGAGCTGCCGAACGCCGGCATATTGGTCTCCGCCATTGACGATGCGGA
>ERZ1370068.10698-contig-9374_pt1 | contig 47960 bp, 71 predicted proteins | sample MGYA00561227_ERZ1370068 | MGnify/ENA primary metagenome ERZ1370068 (study PRJEB38410, sample SAMEA6850437) | metagenome | study: Metagenomic assessment of the ecological functions of the soil: analysis of the soil microbiota associated with the... | reverse complement strand
GTATGCTTCGTTCAGTTACGTGACACTCCGCGGGCAGCGCGTTGTTCAGAAGTGTCGCCAGTTCCCTCGTCGGCGCGCGAGGTGCCGGTGACCAGCGCGCGAGCCGCGGCCAGGTGTCGCGCTCGGCCAGGTCAGGGCCTGCCTCGCGGCGATGGCGCGTCGGCAACGCCCGCCGGATTTGACCGCCAGCGGCCGAACGACGAACAGTACGCGGCAATGTTCAGGATCACGCCCAGCGCCACCGGAATGATCAGGACGCGCTTCGACGAAGATGCGCCCGGCCACGCGTCATGGCGGGCCGCCTTTGGCTGCTCCGGCGCGGGGCGGAGACTTTCGGGCAGATAGTTGGCCTCTGATGATCGACTCGAACAGGCCCTGCTCGTTGAACCGTTCGGTGGTCGGCCGCGGGATTCTTGAACGCGCCGGTTTCCTCCAGGTTCTCCATGAACTGGTTCACGTCGTCGACATCGCGGGCGATCACGTTCAGCGTGAGCACGATGCCGTTCTGACGATCGAGCTTGGGCCGGACCGCGACGATGTGTGCGTCGTCAGGCAGGGTCGTGTTCCAGCCGATTCAGCAGGTCGGTCCATTTGCGAGAACGCCGCCGATCGATCAGCCTCATTCGCCTGGCGCGCGGCGGCGGATGCCGTGTCGATCTGGCGCGGATCGAGGCTGCCGCGCAGCTTGACGACCTGTTGCCGCACCTCTACCGGTGCGCTTCGTCGGCATCGGCCTGACGCGCCGATGCGTTGTCGCCTCTGCCGGTATCGTAGACCGGTGGTCACGTTCAGGACCGTCGCCGCCGCCACGATGAGCGCGACAATCAGCAGCCACAGGTGAACGCGCGCGCTGTTGTAGAACGGACGGGTCGAGAGGTTCGTGCGGATCACGCCGGCGGCACCATCGCCGCTTTGCGGTCGCGCAGCAGCATGACCGACGAGCGGGTGAAAGCATGTCGAGCAGCGCCAGCGCCGCCGAAATCCGGTCGGCGATCGCGACGGCGGCTCGCGGATCGACGGTGCTGACCGGGGCCGTCAAGCGGTCGTCGATCGTCTGGCGCACCTGGTCGAGGTCGGCCGCCACGCGGACGCCCGCGCCGCCCGCCAGCAGCACGCGCGCAGAACCCGGCGCCCTGCAGGCGATCCTGGTAATACATCGCGGTCCGGTGCACGAGATCCGCCAGCGTTGCCGTCAGTGTCGGCGGCGCGATTCGGAAGAAGATCAGATGCGATCCGCGCAGCAACGCGATCGACGCACGAATCGGCGGCAACCGTGGACCAGGAGCCAGTCCCCTCGGGTGCCCTGCTGGCCTGCCACGGCCGGCGCCAGACGCCCCGCCAGCACGGCGTTGATCACGTTGAACGTCGCCAGGTCGACCAGGCCCGCGTGAGGCGCCCGCATCGGCGCACAGACTGCTCGTATTCTTCGATCACGCTGCGGCGCGCGAGCGGCACGATCAGCTCCTGACCGTCCGCCGAGCGCTGGCCGTTCACGAAAGCCGACCTGCGCCTCCGACGGGAACGGCGCCGCCTGCACCTGCCAGCGGACGAGTTGATCGAGATCCCGCATGCGGAGGCGGAATCTTCTCGAACTTGAGAGCGAGACTTTGGCGACGACGTCCGGCAACGACGAGGCCGACACGGCGCGGACGGCCGAGCTTCTCGATCACGCGGTTGATCGCCGTCGCCACCGACGCCCGATCGTGGGTGTTGGTCGCATTGAGCGCCGGCACGAGCGCGCCGTCCGGCAGCGGCTCGACCGCGTGCGCCGCGATCACCGCCTGCCCGCCGCGCCACTCGAGGCTCGCGCCCGACACACGGCCGGCGGCGATCTCCACCGCCACTCCGGGCGCAGGCGCGTCACGCAGCGAGGTCAACAGGCCTCATTCGACGGAGATGAGAAGGTTATTCGACAAAGGTGACCTTGTTGATCTCGCGCAGCGACGTGGTGCCGCTCATGACCCGCTCGACCGCCGACTCGCGCAGGAACCGCATCCCCTCTTCGCGCGCCGCCTTCTTGATCTCGGAGGTCGGCCGCTTCTCGAGAATCAGCTCGCGAATGTGGTCGGTGAGGTCGAGCAGTTCGCAGATCGCGGTCGCGGCCCTTGTAGCCGGTGCCGCCGCACTCGATGCAGCCGATGCCTTCGTAGAAGGTGTGGGTGTGCTCGAGCGCGGGATCGAGCGCCGATTCCTCGAGCATCACGCGCGTCACCTTCGCCGGACCGCTTGCAGTGGACGCAGATCGTGCGCGACGAGCCGCTGCGCCATGCACGCAGTTGAGCGCCGACACGAACTGATAGGCCTCGACGCCCATGTTGAGGAAGCGCCCGAGCACGTCGAGCACGTTGTTCGCGTGCACGGTGGTGAAGACGAGGTGCCCGGTCAGCGCCGAGTTGATGGCGATCTGCGCCGTTTCGATTGTCGCGGATCTCGCCGACCATGATCTTGTCCGGGTCGTGGCGCAGAATCGAGCGCAGCCCGCGCGCGAACGTCAGGCCCTTTCTTCTCGTTGATCGGGATCTGCGTGATGCCGCTCAGCTGATACTCGACCGGATCCTCGATCGTGACGATCTTGTCCTCGATCGACTTGATCTCCGACAGCGCCGCATACAGCGTCGTCGTCTTGCCGCTGCCGGTCGGGCCGGTGACCAGCACCATGCCGTACGGCTCGGCGATGTACTTCGCGGAACCGCTTCAGCTCGAGCTCGGGAAAGCCGAGGATGTCGAGTCGCAGCTCGGTGAACTGCTCGCTGATCGATTCCTTGTCCAGGATGCGGATGACCGCGTCTTCGCCGTGCACGCTCGGCATGATCGAGACGCGGAAATCGATGGTCTTGCCCGGCATCCGGAGCTTGAAGCGGCCGTCCTGCGGGACGCGCTTTCGGCGATGTCGAGCTCCGCCATCACCTTGATGCGCGAGATGATCGAGCTGTGGAACTGCTTGGCGATCGGCCGCATCGCCGGCTGCAGCACGCCGTCGATGCGGTACTTCACGTTCACCGCGTCGTCCTGCGTCTCGATGTGGATGTCGCTCGCGCGGCGCTGGATGGCGGTGTAGATCGTTGAGTCCACCAGTCGGATCACGGGGCTGATGTCGCTGGTCAGCCGCTCGACGGTGAGGCTTTCCTCGCCGTTGTCCTCTTCCTTGAGCAGTTGCAGCTTGAAGCTCTCGGTCGCGTCCTCGAGGACGCGCGTCGAGCTCTCGCTCTTCTTGAGGATCGACTCGATCGCCGACTTCGGGCCGACGGCCACCTTGATCGGCGTCGACAGCAACACACCGAGCTCGTCGATCATCGGCAGATCGGTGGGATCCGAGACGACGATCTCGAGCGCCTTGCCGACGCGGCGATGCGGCACGAACTCGTAGCGCAGCATCAGGTCGGCGGGGATCGATCGGAACAGCTCCTGATCGATGTGGAACGTATCCATGTCCACGAAGTCGAGTCGATACCGTTCGGCGAGGCGGCGCGCCTGCTCCAGCTCCATGCGCCGTTCGTCGTCGGTGACCGGTCCGAGCGGGAGGTTCAGATCCGTATTGGTTGCCATGCCTACCCTGCGAGAACCGAACTCAATTGGAAGAGCGGCATGTAGAGCGCCAGCAAGAGGCCCGCAATCACGATGCCCATGATGACCAGCAGGACCGGTTCCACCAGCGTGACGAACCGTTCCATCGTGGTCGAGATTTCCTCGTCGTAGAAGTCGGCGACGGTGTTCAGCATGTCCTGCAGCGCGCCGGTCGACTCGCCGACTTCCGCCATTTTCACGGCCACGTCCGGAAACACACCCCGCGCCTCGAGCGCCGACGCGAACGACGCGCCCTCGCGGACGCGGCCGCCGACGATCTCGAGCTGGTGCGCCATGAACTGATTGCCGATCGACTTCGCGGAGATGTCGAGGGCGTTCACCAGCGGCAGACCGCCGCCCAGCAGCGTGGCCAGCGTCCGCGCCATCTGCGAGGTCGCGAATTTTCGCGCCACCGGACCGAGCCCGGGGAGCCCAAGGATCAGATGGTCGAACCGCGCTTTCTGGCCCGGTTGGCGGACCCAGGTCAGCGCCACGACGACCGCACCGACGATTCCGGCGATGATGATGATGAACTGCGTGCGCACGAGGTCGGAGACGCGCAGGATGATCTTGGTGATCAGCGGCAAATCGGCGCCGAACGATCCGTAGAAGTCGGCAAAGGCGGGCACGACTTTCAGCACGATGATCGCGACGAGGACCAAGGCGAGCGAAATCAAGATGGCCGGATACACGAGCGCCGACACCGTCTTGCGCTTCACGGTCGCGATGATCTTCGTGTACTCGACATAGCGGCGCAGCACGGCGTCGAGGTTGCCGCTCCGCTCCCCCGCGAGCAGCGAGGCCGTGTAGACGCGCGGAAACTGATCGCCGTGCGTGGCGAACGCATCGGAGAGAGCCGTGCCCGCTCGTACCTTCTCGTGCACGTCGTCGAGGACCCGTCGGAAGGTTGGCGAGGTGACGCGGCTCCGGAGCAGATCGAGCGATTGCACGAGGCGGCATGCCCGCCCGGAGCAGTGTGGCCAGTTCCTGGTTGAAGACGAGGAACTCCTGAGTGCTAATCCCCCGCCGCTGAGGCAGGTGGAGCCGATATGCCCGCGATGGCGTGCTTCGGGTGGAGGGACAGGACGTAGAGCCCCTTCTCCTCCAGGTCGTGCCGCAGCCGAGCTTCGGTGTCGGCGACGTAGACGCCTTCGACGATTTCGCCGTTGGGCGAAGCCAGGCGACAGCGAAATTCCATGGAACTGCCTGTCAATTGTATCAACTTATCGGCCGTTGTTCCCTTTCGATACAGGGATTAGACCGCGCGGACTCTCGAAAGGCTGGGAGGGGGCTACTGTCCGAGCAACTTCAGGATGCGGCCGACGTACGCCTGGGTCTCGGGGTACGGCGGGATCCCGTGGAACCGCGTGACCGCAGCCTCGCCGGCGTTGTAGGCGGCCAGCGCCAGGGCGAGCGGAAGCCGTTCGGTCAGCGACTTGAGGTGCTTGATCCCCGCCTCGATGTTGGCCATCGGGTCGTGCGGGTTCGCGACACCGTAACTGGCGCGCCGTGGTGGGCATCAACTGCATCAGGCCCATGGCGCCTTTGGGCGATCGGGCGCGTGGCTGGTAAGCGGACTCGGACCTGGATGACGGCTCGAACGAGTTTGACCGGCACGCCTTGATCGGCCGCGACCCTGTCGATCAGTTCGCCGTAAGGGCACGACGGGCAGTGCCTGGGCCACCACGACCGGCTTCGGTTCCGGTTCCGGCTCGGGATACGGCACCTCGTCTGGCGCGAACCGGGCGATGACCGACGCCTCGCAGATGATCTGGCCCCCGCTGCGCAACGTGAGGACCAGCGACTGGCCGTCGAGATGATGCTCCTTGATCGACAGCGTCTGTCCCGAGTGGAAATAGGCGAGCGCTCCGCGCGCGCGGGCACGGCTGACACGACAAGCGCCACGAGCGCGAACGGAATCGAGATCTTCACGAGGGGTTTTCATTGTAACAGAAGCGAACGGCAGGGTTGGGCGGAGTCGGCGGGTCCGAGTGACCGGACAAAAGACGTGTGCGGCGGATAGCCGATCGACTCCGTTCGAGGGCGCCAATATCAGGGACTCCCCCGACAAAAACGTCAGTTTGTAACTCAACCAGTAGTCGGCCATGGCGCCCCGGAGGCCGTGCTGCGTCAGGCACTCGATGATGGGGCCGGACCGCGTCTCTGGCGGCAGGCGCGAATACCACGTGGCCTGTTCGACGGCTCCCATGACCAGCAATGTGGCCAGCGCCGCGACACCGGCGAGGGTATTCCATCTCCCGATTTCCTCGGCGCCGATCGCGACAACCACGGCCAGCGCCGCGTACCGGGATGACGTAGCGATACGACTGCGAATCGTGAAAGCTACCGCTGGCGATGAACACAACCGGCACGACCAGAACGAGCACGTGAAAGAACGGCGTCGTCGATCGCCGCCGTAACGCGAAGAAACGAGGCCATCGTGATGACGATCGGCACGATGCCGAGCCGCGGGGACGAGGATCCAGTCGTTCGACGGTCCGCGCAAGCCGGCCACGATCGGCACGATCTCCCCGCTATCGAACCGGCGGCCCCCCTCAGGTCGGCCGCGTTCATCCGCGCCATCGGCAGGTTCACTGAACCGAAGCTGGCCGGCAAGCGCCGGCGCCATCAGCCCGACGACGAACCCGGCCGACGCGGCGAGCGCAACGCGGCCACTCGCCGCGGTGTCGCTCGTGCGCGAACTGTGCGACGAGCCGGATGGCGGTGAACAGCGCCAGCAATGCCGCGCCGATCCGCCAGAGCTTCTGCGGGTTCTGGAGGCCGATATGCACATCCAGAAGAGTCACGGCGAAGCCGCCGTCAAAACGCGCCATGAGCCCCAGCGCGACGTACAGCGCGGCAACCGCAGCCACGGCCGCCGTCGCGACACGAAGCCACGCCGGAAGCCCGTCGCCGGCGACGACTTCGCGGATGCGCGCTCGTCCGACGGGCACCGTCCACGCGAGACAGAGCGCCAGCGCGACCAGGTAATAGAGGATATGCTGGTGCGCAGAGTCCAAAGCCAGCTGCCCCGCACGTGAGAGCCAGCGCCGCACGGGACGAGGTTCGCTGGAAGCGCACGAGGGCGAGACCCATGACCGCGCCGGCCAGGAACGTCATGACGACTTCCGCGTTCGCGCTCAGCGTCAGAAGACGACCAGCGACGGTGGCACCGAGGATCAGCCAGCGCGCTCGCCATCCACGCGATCCGCGTCGAGAACAAGGCCTCGAGCAGCAGAAACTGCAAGCACACGAAGAAGGACGAAGCACGCGAGCGTCGTGGCCTTGAGCGCCACGACGGAGGGTCCGGTCACGGAAAAGAGCGCCGCGTTCAGATACACCTCCGGCACGCCCGTAGCTCTGTCCCCACAGGAACGCCGGGAACTCGCCCTGCAGCGACGTGGCGCGCCATCAGCCCTTCGACGGCTTCGTCGGAGTCGAAAATCCGGTCCGCGCGCAGGGAGAAACGGGGCCTGGCGGAAACGGTGAGCGCGGCGAGAACGAGTAGGGAGAGGAGCCGTCTAGCTCGCGGGTTGGACGAAGGCATGGAACACGCGGACGCCGAGCTCGCGTGGATCCTTGTTGGTGCCGGCGTTGAGCGTCGCGGGCACGTATGTCTTGTCCACCGCGATTTGCACTTCCACCGTGTCGGCAGATCCGAACTGCGACGCCTTCAGCGGAGATCTTCTTGAGCGTCGCGGTTCGCCCGCGTTCAGCGTGAACTGCTCCACGCTCTGGCCCGCGAGCCGTCACGTCCACCTGCTGCGGTTCGGTGAAGACGCCAGCCCGGGATGATCGACGTCCAGGTAGACACAGATGTCCTTCTTGGGATTCTTGAACGCCAGCGTTCCAACTGCTTCGTCCACTGCCATTCCACGGCGGCGTTCTTCTCGGCCACTTCAGCGGGATGCCAGCCATCCTTGAACACCACGTAGACGTTCTCGGTTTGCGGCTGCAACGTGAGCGTCGACACCTTATGCGCGCGCTGGCCTGCGTCTTCGCCACTCGGCCAATGGCTGACGCCGCTGGTTCTGCCTCGGGAATACAAGCCGATCTGCGAACCGCCGCCTCGCCGACGTACGGATATTTCCGGGATGAACTCCGTCGTCGTGTACTCGATGGTCTGGCCCGGCTTCCATTGCGACGTCGGTGTGGGCGGAACGTGATCGACGGTGAACAACAGCTCGTTGTCGGCTGTCGACCACGTGCACCATCACGTTATGGTCTTCGGTGAAATTGGCGTCGTTCGCGACCACGAACTTGTAGGTAATGTCGATCGGACTGCCGAGCGGCGCCTTGGTGCGACTCAGTTGCACGGACGCGGTCGCCACCGGCGGTGCAGGCGGGCTCTTTACTCCTGCGCGCGGCGACAAACGGGAGCGACACAGCGGTGGCAAGCAGGAACAAGCGGGCGGCGCGGCCAGGAATCATAAGCGACTGATGATAATAGCTCGGTTGCCGCTGCTCTACGCAATCTGCTAGAGTGGCCGGCCTGTAGAGATGGCACGGGAAGCACTCGGTCTCGTCGAGACGCTCGGCTTAATCGGTTCGGTGGAAGCCGCCGACGCGATGGTGAAGGCGGCGAACGTCGTGCTTGCGATTGGCAAGGAAGTATCAGCGCCGGCTACGTCACCGTGATGGTGCGCGGTGACGTCGGTGCCGTGAAAGCGGCGACTGACGCGGGCGCCGCGGCGGCGCGCCGCGTCGGCGAGCTCATTTCCGTGCATGTCATCCCGCGGCCGCACGCTGAAGTCGAACGCATTCTTCCCAAGGGCACCTGAGTGTCCCGAATCCGAAATCCGCTGACATTTTCCGAGCGGGGCATCCCGTCTGGCTGCGTTGCTCCTCCCTCAAATATTCCCCGATATTCTCGGTCGTCGCGCCTTGCCAGCCGGGCGCCGCGCTCGGAAAATTAGTCACCGGATTTCAGATCCGGGACACTAGCCGCCGCGGTAGGAGTCGATGGCAGAGGCAGCCCCCCTCAATCCGATCGCGACCTCGCCTCCATAGCCGAAGCCCGCGCGCCTCGCCCGCCGCGCCAAACAGGCGTGGCTCGAGCTCGCCGGAATTCAGCCAGGAACGCAGATCGACGCCATCGTCGACGCCATGGCCGCAGCGGCGACGCGCGCAGGCCGGAGGCGTTCGCGCGCCTCGCCGTCGAAGAGACCGGCTACGGCGTCGTCGCCGACAAGATTCAGAAGAACCTGTTCAGCTCGCAGAAGGTCTACGACTTCATCCGGCCGATGAAGACGGTCGGCGTCATCGCCCGGCACGAGGATCGCCGCGTCGTCGAGATCGCCGAGCCGTTCGGCGTCGTCGCCGCGGTCGTGCCGTCGACGAACCCGACGTCGACCGCGATCTACAAGATCCTGATCTCGATCAAGGCCCGCTGCGCGATCGTCATCAGCCCGCACCCGTCCGCCGTCAAGTGCATCACGCGCGTCGCCGAGGTGATGGAAGAGGCGGCGCGCCGCGCCGGCGCGCCGGCCGGCGCCATCAACTGGATGACGACGGTCACGCTCGAGGGCACGCAGGAGCTGATGAAGCACCGCGACGTCGCGGTCATCCTCGCGACCGGCGGCATGGGGCTGGTGCGCGCGGCCTACAGCGCCGGCAAGCCGGCGTACGGCGTCGGGCCGGGCAACGCGCCCGCGTTCATCGAGCGGACCGCGAATGTCAGGAAAGCGGTCCGCGACGTCGTCACCGGCAAGACGTTCGACAACGGCGTGCTCTGCTCGTCCGAGAACTCCGTCGTCGTCGACGAGCCGATTGCCGAGGACGTGAAGCGCGAGTTCATGGCGCAGGGCGGCTACTTCCTCGAACGCCGCCGAGATGGACGCGCGTGGCGCGACGTGCTGGTCACGCCGCAGCGGCTGCCCAACCCGGCGCTGGTCGGCAAGTCGGCCGACGATCATCGCCGAGAAGTGCGGGATCAGCGTGCCGGCGGAGACGCGGGTGCTTCATCGCGCCGCTCGCAGGCGTCGGCCGCGACTACCCGCTCTCGATCGAGAAGCTCTGCCCGGTCCTCTCCTACTACGTCGTTCGCGACTGGCGCGAAGGGTGCGAGCGCTGCAAGCAGATCCTCCGCTACGGCGGGATGGGCCACACGATGTCCATCCACTCGCAGAACGAGCAGGTCATCCTCGAGTTCGGCCTGAAGAAGCCGGCATTCCGGATCGTCGTCAACTCGCCGACGACGCACGGGTCCGATCGGGCTGACGACGGGGCTCGATCCGGCCATGACGCTCGGCTGCGGCGGCTACGGCGGCAACATCACCTCGGACAACATCTCGCCGCGCCACCTGTTGAACATCAAGCGGCTGGCGTACGAGGTCACGCCGGTGGTCAGCCGGTGGGATGGTCCGGGCGCCCGCGCGGCTGTGTCAGACCGCCGGCCCCTCGCCCGTCCGGGCCGGCCCGCCCGGCCGCGGCGGCCGGGATCAGCGCCGACGCACTGACGCAGCCGGATCGACCAGTTCCTCGGCTCCCGCGGCTTCCGGTCGGCGTCTCAGGGGTCGACGCCCAGGGCGACCCGACCAGTAGCGGCGTTGGGGTCAGACCCCGGAGACCCGCCTCAACAGGCCGCAGAGCCACCGCTCGACTTCGTCTGCGAAGACGATGTCCGCGAGGCGATCAAGGCGGGGCGACAGCTGGTCCTCGCCGAACGCGCGATCGTCACACCCGCCGCGCGCGACCTGGGCGAGCAGCATCGCATCTTTACTGTCGCGCCCTGGCGCGGCTAGCGTTCTCTGCGCATTTTCGCAAGTGCTGAGCAGGTTGCACTTACGGCGTTACATTATTGTTGACCCACAGCTCGTCCGAATGGTAAGGTCCAAGCCTTGACGGGGCGGGCTGAGCAGCCGTCCCACGGTGTGACCTTCGAACTGCGTGACCGATCGCTCTACCGGATCGGCTCATCGCGCCGAGAAAACGTTCAGCCCCGCAGTGGCAGTGGGGGCGACTTACGACGGCTGGCCCCGGGGGCTGGACCGATCGCGGAGCGCCCGGAATGTTTCGATGTGACTGCCGGCGTCGACTTGTTTTTCTGTTGCTTCCGCTCGCGACGGCGTGCGGATCCAGCATGCATTCGAAAACTCTTGCCCCTAAGGCTAGCGTTCCCGTCGATCGAGGCCACGCCGCCCCGTCGTTCAGCCAGCACCCCTCGCGGCCGCCGCTCCCGCGGATGACCCTGTCCAGACGTCTGATCAGTACGGCGGATCGCCACTTTCAAGGCCGGTCAGGCCGCGCTCGGACAGGGGCATTTCGAGGGCGCGAAGCAGGAATTCAACCGCGCCGTCGATCGTGCTGCTCGAATCGGCCGTACGGCGGCGCACGGACCGAGCCACGGATCCGCGAGCATTTCGACCGGCTGGTCGATCGCATCAGCGCCTACGAAGTGCGAGCGCTGGCCGCCGGCGACGGCTTCGCGGAAAGAAATACGAGCCGGCGACAATCGATGAGCTGCCTCGAGCTCTCGACGACTCTAGGCACCCCGGCCGCTCCTGCCGAACTCAAAGACGCAGTGCAGCGCCGACACGGCGACCCACGACGTTCCCATTCCCTTCAATCAGCGGTGTCCTGGCCTACATCGAGCTGTTCCAGGGCCGGCTCCACGACTTCATCGAGGACGGGATGCAGCCGCGGCAGCAAGTACCTGCCGATGATTCAGAACGTCTTCCGCGCCGAGGGACTCCCGCTCGACCTCGCGTATGTCCCGCTCGTCGAAAGCGCCTTCAAGCCCAACGCGCTCTCAAGGCGAAGGCCAAGGGCGTCTGGCAGTTCATGGCCGGCACGGCGCTCGAAAACGGCCTGCGGCGCGACTGGTACATCGACGAGCGGTCCGACCCGGAGAAGGCGACGGTCGCGGCGGCCAAGTATCTGCGGACGCTCGGCGCAGCTGTTCGACGGCGACTGGCATCTCGCGCTGGCGTCAGTCAACGGCGGCCCCGGCCGTCTGCAGCGCGCGATCAAGCGCGGCGGCGTCGACGACTTCTGGAGCCTGGCGCAAAGCCGAAGCTCCTTCCCGCGAAACGCGCGAATACGTGCCGATGATTCTCGCGGCCATCGTGATCGCGCGAAATCCCGCGCAATGACGGTTTCGAATTCCAGTCCGGAACCCGCGCTTGCCGTCGAGAAGGTTACGCTGCCGCGCGCCGTGGACCTGCGGCGAGTCGCCGAGTGGACCGATTCGCTCGATTGACCAGATTCAGGCGTTGCAATCCTGAGCTGCGCCGCTGGACGACGCCGGTGCGAGACTTCCGGTTACGACCTCAAAGTGCCGGCTGGCAAGGCCGAAGTCGTCCTGTCTCGGCTCGACGAGACTCCGGCGACCGACCTCGCGTCCCTCAGCTATTACATCGTCAAGAAGGGCGGCGACACGCTGCCGCTGATTGCCCGAAAGCTCCACGTCAACAAAGATGACCTGGCGGAAGCCAACTACCTCAAGGCGACGTCGCGTGTGTCTGCCGGCCAGAAGCTCATCGTGCCGGCCGAAGCCTCTGCATTGCTGACGGCTCGCGCCGATCGGGCGGTCCCGGCCACGGAAGCGCGCCGAACGGTCGCCAGTCGGGTGAACTCGCTCGTGCGTCGGCGAACTCGAACCGCGCCAAGGCCATCTACGAGGTCAAGCGTGGTGATACGCTGGCGTCGATCGCCAAGGTCTTCCACACGACCGTGGCGTCCATCAAAGACGTGGAATCCGCGAATCTCTCCGGCGATCGGCTCGCGGCCGGCCAGCGGCTCACCGTTTACCGGCTCGCCAACTAGTCAGCGTCCCTCGTTTTTCTCGTTGCGGCGCTGGTCGTTCCCACGCGCGCAGGTTCCTGCTCGCGACGCTCAGGCTCCTCCCTCTCACCGGCGTCATCAGCGGCCGCGTTATCGCCGCGGACACTCGCGAACCCATTCGCAAGGCGCACGTCGACTTGATCGCCACGATTGGCGATCGCCGCGATCCGTAGTGCGCCGACACACGACGGCCGTTTTCAGTTCGCCGGCGTCTCCGGCGGGCCGCTACACGCTCTCGGCCTGGAAGTCCGGCTACGCCATCGCGACGTGCGGCGCGCCTTCGTTCTGGGCACCGGCGTCGGTTATCGCGCTCGACGCGGGACACTCGGCGGAGGGATTCGAAATTGCCCTCGCGAAGGGTGCGGCGATCTCGGGCCGCGTGGTCGACGACGCCGGCGAGCCGCTGACCGACATGCAGAGTGAGCGTCGGCCGGGCGGCGCCGGTCAACGGCCGCGTCGTGTTTCAGGCGTTCGGGCTGCCGAGAAGCCGCCGACGACCGCGGGCGAGTATCGAATCGGCGGCCTTCCGCCCGGGAGCTATGTCGTCAGCGTCTTCGGACGCGCGCGCTCCAGCCGTGTCGACGCGCCGGCGGCGACACCTTCGCCCGGATGCGCAGCACGTTCTATCCACAGACGCCGTTCGTCACCCAGGCGCGGCCGATCACTCTGCGCGCCGGCGAGAAGAGATCGGCTCGATTGACGTGACCTTCACTCCGGAGTCCGCTGGTCGCTCCCCTGATCAGCGGACGCGTCGTCGATCCGCGCGGCGGCGCCGTGCAGGCGTCATGGTCCTGGCCACGTCGACCGGCGAAGGCGTTGGCGGATGCTGTTCGGGGTCAGATGGCCGCCGTCAGGAAACCGGCGAGTTCAGCCTGCGGGTTGTGCCGGGTGAGTACGCTGACCGCCCAAGCCGACGATCAGATTGCCAAGACGCGGGTCACTGTCGACCGTTCTGACGTCGGCGTGGACCTCGTCCTGACGCCGGGAGCGCGCGTCGCCGGCCGCGTCATTTTTGAGGGCACGTCGAGACGACCGGATGTGACTCGAGGTTGTGGCCGTCCCGCCGGGAGCAAGGTGGAGGACCTGAACCGCCGCGGAACAACTATCAGCCCGCGCGAATACGCCCCGACGGTTCGTTTCGGTTGACCGCGTCTCCTCGGCACATTGGAGCTGCGAGTCGTTCCCGATACCGCGCGGCTGGCGGCCGAAATCGATTACGGCTGGCGGACGGAGTCTGCTCGACGTCGCGGTCGACTTCACGGGCGGCAGAGGATCTGCGAGACGTCGTGGATCGTGATGACCGATCGCACGGCGGCATTGACTGGATCCATCAGCTCAGGATCTCAGACGCCCCTGCCGGCATCGCTGTCAGTGCTCGTGTTCCCACGCAATTCCCAGCAGGCCCATCGCGCGCGCCTGGCTCCGGCCTGATCAACTGGGCCGGTTCGTCGTGACGGACCTTTCGCCCGGCGACTACCTCGTCGCCGCCGCCGCCGAGGTCGACGATCTGCAGTGGCAGAACGCGGCGTATCTCGAATCGTTTTCGGTCTGCCGCAACTCATGTCGCGCTCGGGGACGGCGAGACCAGGTCGATCACCGTCGAATGGGCGGGTCCACAATGATCGGCCGAACCTTGACCAGCCTGGCGCTGCTGGGCGTCGTGGCCGCCGCGTCGGGTCAGCCCCACCGCCTTCCCCGCCACCGTCGCAGCGTCCTGGTGAGGTTGCGCGACCGGCGCCACGACCCAGCCAACCGGCAACCGAAGGCACGCGCCGTCGTTCGTGGGCGTGTGACCGCTGCCGACGGTCGCCCGCTGCGCCTGGCCCGCGTCGGCATTGTCGAAACCAACACGCGGCGATCCATGGGGACGCGACCGGCGAGAACGGCCAGTACGAGTTCTCGGAACTGCCGCCGGGCACCTACATGATCACCGCGCGGAAGGCAGGCTTCGCGACGATGGAGTGACGCGGCAGCGGCGTCCGTCCGATCCTGGCAGGCGAATCCGCGTGGTTGACCGGGCAAACCGTCGAACGGATCAGATCTCGTGCTGCCGTCCGCGTCGACCATGACCGGACGGGTCGTCGGACGAGAACGGCGATCCGATTGAAGACGCCACCGTGTCGATCTACACGATGACCATCGTGGGCGAGCCGCCGGCGCCTGGTCTCGGGCGGCGCGAATCGCCGCACCGACGACTTCGGGCGCTTTCGGCTGTTCAGCGTCGATCCCGAGCGAGTGCGTGCTCGCCGCCGGCGCCGCAGTGCCGGCGTGCATCCGCTTGCCTGGCTACGCGCCCGCGCATTCCCGGGAACGCCGAGCCTGGCCGATGCACAGGTTGTCGCGGTCAAGACCGGCGACGAATTATTCGGACTGGATTGGCGACTGGTGCCGGGGCGGGCCGCGAGGATTTCCGGCACGGTGATGGACTCGACCGGTCAGCCGCTCGAGGGCGAAATGTTCCTCGATGCCAGCAGGCGGTCCAGGTGCTGCTGGCGGCGCCGGCAGATCCGCCAGCGGCCGAACGCGAACGGAGACTTCGAGTTCGTCAACATTCGCGCCGGGCGACTACGTCCTGCAGGCATCAGGGCGCGGCCGAAACGGCATCGAGTTCGCGACGCGCTTCCTCGTTGTCGGCGAGGACGACATCGGCGGCCTGAGCATGCGGACGACCACGGGGTCGGTGGTGTCCAGGCGCGCATCACGCTGGAGGGCAACCGCTCGCGAGCATTGCCGCGCGACTTTCAGTTCAACTTCCTCACGGCGAATGGAGGACGTCTCTCCCGATCCGGCGTGTACCGCGCGCAGGCTTGGCGACGACTGGAGCTTCGAGTACGACGGTCTGTTCGGGGCACTGCTGGTCCGGCCTGGCGGCCGGCCGGAATGGCTGCTGCGATCCGTCCGCGTCAACGGTGTCGACGTCACCGACACCCCGCTGTCCTTCGGCCGGCGCGCCGATTCGCTGACCGATGTGGAGGTGATCCTCACCAGCCAGGGCGCCGAGATCACCGGATCGGCGATCGATCCGCGCGGGCAGACGGGATTGACGTACACCGTGGTCAGTGTTCCCCGTCTGATCGCGAGCGGTGGGGGCGCCATTCGCGCTTCGTCAAGGCCGTGCGCGCTGATCCGGACGGCACGTTCACCGTGCGCGGCCTGCCTGCGAGCGACTACTTCGTCGCCGCTGTCGATCGTCTGCAGATGAGCGACGGGTCGGGAGAGTGGCAGGAGCCGGCGTTTCTGGAGGCGCTCGCCGCGGTGGCAACCCGCGTGTCGCTCGAAGAAGGCCGCACCGGCTCTGCGTCGCCGCAGGCTAGTGATCTACGCTGAAACCTCGCGATTTGCCGTCGCGCGCGCATCGCAGAATCTGCAACGCGCGCGTGCGATATTCACCCTAACCTCTTGAGCGCGCTAAGCGCTCGCGCCACTGCCTCCGCTGTTTGCATGGCGCGTTCGAGATGCTCGCAGCTGCTTCGCGGACCGCCGCGCTCTTCGGCGTCGAGGCCTGTCCCGTCCACGTCGAAGTGGACGTGTCGTTCGGCCTGCCGTCGTTCACGATGGTCGGCCTGCCCGATGCGAGCGTTCGCGAGAGCCGCGATCGCGTCAGGCAGCGCGATCCGCAACTCCGGCTTCGAGTTCCCGCCGCACCAGATCACGGTCAACCTGGCGCCGGCCGACGTGCGAAAAGCCGGGCGCGTCGTTCGACCTGCCCATCGCGCTCGGCATCCTGGCCGCATCCGGGCGTCGTCGAGCGGCGGCACGTCGCGGATCTCGTGCTGCTCGGCGAGAACTCTCGCTCGATGGATCCATTCAGGCGACTGCGCGGCGTCCTGCCGATCGCCGCGGCGGCGCAGCGCGACGGCCTCGCCGGCATCCTGCTGCCGGCGTCGAACGCCGGCGAAGCGGCCGATCGTCGGCGGTCTCGACGTGTTCGCCGTGGCGTCGCTCGTCGACGCCGTGCAGCGCGCTCGAACGAACCGTCGCCGACGCGCACGCGGACGGCCGCTGACCCGCCATCTGCGCATCGCCGCGGCCCGGACCTCGCCGATGTGCGCGGACAGCTGCTCGCGCGCGCGCGCGCTCGAAATCGCCGCGGCGGGCGGACACAACCTCCTTGCTCGTCGGCCCGCCGGGCGCCGGCAAGACGATGATGGCGCGGCGCGATGGCGGGCATCCTGCCGCCGTCAGCGTTCGACGAGGCGCTGGAAGCGACCACCGCGTCCATTCGGTGGCCGGGCTGCTGCCGCCGGGCGCCGGTCTGCTCATGCAGCGCGCCGTTCCGCGCGCCCCACCACACGATCTCGCACGCCGCGCTGGTCGGCGGCGGATCGCAGCGCCCGGCCGAGGTGAGCCCTCGCCCACCACGGCGTGCTGTTTCTCGACGAGATGCTCGAGTTCAGCCGGCACGTGCTCGAAGTGCTGCGCCAGCCGCTCGAGGAAGGATCGCGTGACGATCGCGCGCGCCGCGCGCGCGCCGTCTTCCCGCGCGCTTCATGCTCGTTGGCGCGATGAACCCGTGCCCCTGCGGGTTCTGCGGCGACGGCGACGGTCGCGCGAGTGCCGCTGCACGCCGCAGCAGGTCTGCCCGCTATCGCGATCGCTTGTCCGCCGCTGCGCGATCGGCTCGACTTTGACCGTCGACGCGTCCGGCGTGTGCCGCCGGATCACCTCCGGCGCTGCCGATGTCGGCGAGTCGTCGACTTCCATTCGCTCGCGCGTCGTTGACGCTCGTGCGCGACCAGGCCGACCGCTAGCGGCGACGATCGCTGCGCGCGAACGCCGAGCTCACGCCGGGCCTGATGCGAACCCACTGCGCGCTCGCATCGCGCCGGTCTGCGCGTGCTCGACGGCTGTCAGCCGTCCGGCGCTTCGTGAGTGCGCGCGTATGCGCATGCGCGTCCGCAAGGTGGCGCGCACGATCGCCGACCTGGATGGATCGACTGGCGATCGCGGCCGATCACGTCGCCGAGGCGCGCTGCGGTGGCGCGGATGTTGTCGTGAGCCTGTTCTACCGGACGCGCGGTTCAGCACCTTCGCGTTGTGCGCCGCCACGGCGGCCATCAACCCGTTGCGGCTGACCACCATCACCGCGGATCGCGCCCGCAGCTTCTAGCCCAGCCTCAGCGGCAAAGTCCGGTCGCGAGCGCAAGCGTTGCCGCCACAGGCGCGTGCGCGGTATTCTCTTCAACGACCAGAACACGACCGGCTTGCTGACGGGACGTCTTCCTTCATCACCGGGCTGGCGTCTGCGCCGCCCGCCAACGCGCGCGTCGTCTGAATGAAGCCACCGAACCATTGCGGTAGCGCCGCGAGTGCTCGCGTGCAGGGGGCAGCTGTAGCAACGCCGGCCGGTCGCAGCGACACGGTGCGATTCGCGCGTCGGATGCCACTGTCACGACGCTCGCCGCCGGACCATCGACTTGACGGACCTCGGGCACCACCAACGGTGGCCGGAGCCAGTCCGTCGATCAAGCGCCTCTGGCGCCGTAGGTGGCGACGACGCTTGTCGAACGAGAGGGCGACGAGTGCGCAGGCGATTCGGCGGAACATGCTGGCTTTCCTCCTGCCCGGCCGGTTGCTGCGGAGCGACCGGGATGCGCGTGACAGAGGTAGCCAGGGCGATGCTGCGCCCGCGGTGTTCTCGCCATAACCGCAGCGTAAAATGGGTTGCTGATTGAGCGGTCGCAGCAAGGGGTAGAGCGCTGTAGCGCCGCACAGTGTGCGGCGCGCGCCGGGCCTAGCGGAGACTCGAACTGAGTCGAGATGATCGAGAGAGCGCGCGTCGGCTGACGCCTGGGCAGCCGGCGGCCTTGCAGGATCGATTGCCGCCCACCTGCTGCCAGTGTGCCGTGCCTCGAATTGATCGCGCGTCACGTCCGGTTGAGGGGCTGCGCGGCGCCGTCGCCGGCGGTGGCGGCAAGCCATCGCTGCCGCTGCCCGCTGCCGTCGGCCCGTGGTGGCCGCTCAGGGGCGGTGAGGACATCCCGCTCCGTCAGCAGGCGCGATTCGCTGGCCATGCAGCCTCGCTCGAGACATTGCGCAGCTCGCGAACGGTTGCCCGCACGGCGCGTTCTGCAGCAGGCGCCCGCGCCGGACTGACGCCGGTGATCGTCTTGTCGAAGCGCTTGGCGAATTCCCTGACGAACGTGGCGGTGATGCGGGATGTCGTCGCGGTGTTCGCGCAGCGGCGGCAGCGCGAACTCGACGATGTTGAGGCGATAGTAGAGGTCTTCCTGCACCTGCTCGCGACGTGTTAGCGCATCGACGATCCGTCGGCGGCGATGACGCTGACGTCGATGCGCTTCGTGTCCGACGCGCCGACGCGCTTGACCTCGCCGTATTCTGACCGCGCGCAGCAGTTTGCTGCGCCGTAATCGGCAGTTCGCCGATTTCGCGTCGAGGAGGCGTCCGCCGTCGGCGCTGCTCGAAGAGCCCAGCTTCGGCCTCGATGGCGCTGACGCCGCGGTATGCCCGAAGAACTCGCTCGAACAGCGTTTCGGCGATCGCGGAGCAATTCGACGTGACGAAGCGCCGATCGCGACGGCGGCCGAGCCAGGGTGCAGCGCACGCGCCACCAGTTCTTTGCCGGTCCCGGTTTCGCCGGTGATGAGCGCCGCGTGCACGTGAGGCGCCAGCCGGCGGATCGAGCGAACATCTCCTGCATCACTGGACTCCGTCCGGCCATGCCGTTGAACTCGAACTGGCTGGCCAGCTCACTATCGGCCGCCAGCGCCGCTGCCCGGCGTGCGAGGCCGTAGCGCACGGTGTCGAACAGTCCGCGCAGGCGACGTCCCGAATCGAACGGCTTTGCCCACGTAATCCAGCGCCGAGCTTGACGGCTTCAATCGCCGAGTCCACCGTCGAATGCGCAGTCATCAGGATCACGTGGCACGTCGGATGGACCTCGCGTATCGCGCGAAAGGAGATCCAGCCCGCCGACCTCGGGCGTCCGCAGATCGACGAGAGCGACGTCGGGCTTGAGGTGCGGGGAGTTCGGCGAGGCGGCAATCCGCCAGGGCGCGCGATGACGTCGAAGCCCTGATCGTGGACGAACCGCTCGATCAGCCGGACGACCGCCCGGATCGTCGTCGACGATCAGCACGACGGGCTTGGGGAGCTCAGGCATCGCGAACTGTTTTCCGCTTCAACCTTGCATCTCGCCTACGACGTTCGATCAGAGTTGGACACGATTCGATACACAAATTCGAAGTTGGCCAACCGTTGGCCATCCATAGGTAACTTGTTGGCTGCGACGCGGAGTCGCTGCGTGTTACGTGCGCGGCTTCGCGGGCAGGGCGAACGACGTCAGATTCGCGCCCGACGGAATCACGACGTACTTGTCGGCCATCGATCGCGTAGCTCGTCGGCGGCGCGAAGATCGCCGCGCCGGTCTGGAACTGAGCAGTTTGCGTCCGCTCTGTGAATCGGCCGCGAAGAATCTGCCGTCGTGGTCGCCGCTGAACACGACGCCGCCCGCGGTGGCCAGCACACCCGCCCAGCCGGCGTCGCCGTAGGCGATCTCCCACCCGCATTCGCCGGTCGTGGGATCGATGGCGCGAAGGGGCGCCGGATCGCGTTCTCGGCTCGGTCCACGATTTGACCGTGCCGCCCATCGTGCGATCTCCCACCTTGGTCGTCGGCGGGGCGAGCGGCGAATGAATTTCGCACGTCTGCGGCGCGCCGTGACGAAGAACAACTGCGCGACAGCACGTCGTCGGCGATGACGGCGACATGAAATTCGTGCAGCCGCCACTGAGGTCCGGGACAGGTGACTGTGCCGGCATCGGTGGGTTCCTGATCCGGCGGCGCGCGGGGACGGCCATCCGGCCCGATCTCCGTGGTCCAGGTGGTGTTCACGAACGGTTTTCCGAGCAGGTATTCACCGGTGAGCCGATCCAGGACGCAGAAGAAGCCGTTCCGATTCGCCATCATCACAACCTTGCGGGTGCGGCCGCCGATCGGCAGGTCGGCCAGCACCGGCACTTCGTTGGCGTCCCAGTCGTGCGTGTCGTGCGGCGTGAACTGGAAGTGCCAGCGCAATGCGCCGGTGTCCGGGTTCAGCGCGACAAGCGAATCGAGTTACAGGTTGGCGCCTGGGCGGCTCTCACCGTCCCAATCCGGGCTGGGATTGCCCGTGCCCCAGCACGGAGGGTTGGCGTCTGGATCGTAGGTGCCGGTGAGCCACGTCGGACCGCCGCCGCGCTGCCAGATGTCGCCTTTCCAGGTGTCACTGCCCGGTTCGCCGGGCGCCGGGATGGTGTAGAAGCGCCACAACCGCCGGCCCGTGGGCCGGTTCGTAGGCGTCGATGAAGCCCCGATTGGCGAACTCGCCGCCGGCAACCCCCACGATGACCTTGTCGTTGACGACGAGCGGTGCGCCGGTGCCGGCGAACCCGTCCTGCGCGCGTGGCCATCTCGATGTCGTAGATCCCACCTTCCTCGTCTTCGCCTCGAGCGCCGCGGAAGCGCCGCGTCGAGGTCACCATGAAACAGCCGATCCCCATGGATCGCAAAGCCTCGATCGACCATGCCGCAGCGACACCTTGAGACCCCTGGGGAGCGTCCGCTGGTAATGCCAGATTTGTTTGCCCGTGCGGCCGTCGACCGCCCACGCGTGATTGAGGGCTCCGGTGACGTAGAGGATGCCGTCACGACGATCGGCGTCGCGCTTGAACTTGTTCACGACGCCGGTCTGGAAGGTCCATTGCGCCGCCAGTTGGTCGACGTTGGCGGCGTTGATTTAGGTAAGGGGGACTGAATCGCTGGCCGGCGTAGTCACCCGAGTGGGTCAGCCAGCGCGAGGCGTTGCCAAGCGCCCGCGAGCAGATCCTTCGCATCGAAATATCCTGAGCCTGCGGGACGCAACGCCGACGACGCCAGCAGGACGAGACCGATCAGTGAAACGCGAGCAAATGAACGCATGATCGCCAGATGGTAGCGCGGGATCGTCCTGACTCATGGGCGAGCGGAACATCCACTCGATGTTCGCCTTTCGGCATTTCATGCGTTGGCCTCAGAGGCTCGCATGGTACGATTCCGCGGCTACTCGGGACGCCCCCAGCTGCTTGCGCACGCCCAGACGAAACAGACTGTTTCTCGCGGACCAGCGCGGCGGCGCGCCATGCGCCACCTACGGCTGCGGTTTCGCACCGTTCTCATGCACGGCCGGCCTCATCGTGTTGCTATCCCGCTGGCCATCGGCCTCGGCGCGGAAATGGAATACGTTCGCGGACATCGCGCAGTTGCGGGCCACGAAGCAGCAACTCGAAGCCGAGAACAACAGCTACCGGGCGGCAACCGGCAGAGCTGACTCACAGATTCAATCGCTCGAGACGATCATCAACGACCTGGGCGCGCGGTCGGCCGTGGATCCCGCGCAGTTGCGGCGATGCAGAAGCTGCCGGCCGTCGTCCGGTCGCGCGCAACCGGTGGCATCGAGCACTTCGAACCTGGCCATGAACGCCCTGGCCAACGCGCCCGATTTACGTCGCCGGAGGATACGTTTGGCGTCCTCTGGCTCTGCCCAGGCGCTCGAGAGTCGGCCTTCAGCAGCGTGCGCCGCGACGTGGAGAAACGCGAGGAGTTGGCAGCCGCGACCCCTCGATCTGGCCAGCCCACGGCTGGTTGACTAGACACAGCTTCGGCGGACGGAAAGATCCGTTCACGCGGCGAGCAGGGGTTCCACCAGGGGATCGATATCTCGGCCGACAAGGGCAATCCGGTTACTACGCCACGGCGGATGCGACGGTTGATTCGGCCTACAATACCGGCGACTACGGCAATCTCGTCGTCCTGCGCACGCCTTCCGGACTCCTCACGCGCTACGGACATTTGAGCAAATTCGTAGTTCGCCCTTGGGCAGCCGGTCAAGCGTGGCGACGTGATCGGCTACGTCGGCGCGACCGGACGCGCGACCGGTCGCATCTCCACTACGAGATCCTCGCCAGCGGCAAGCCGATCAAGCCCGTTGCGGTTGCTGACACAGCCTGCCCGGCGCTGACGTCCGGCCGACGCCGCGCCGGATCGCGCATGCTACAATTTGTAGATACCCTCGCCGGGGTGATCCCTAGCTGTAGATGCCGGCTCCTCGATGCACTCTCGCCAAGGTCGTCGGGACTCAGAACGAACGCGAGCTGAAACGTCTGCTGCCCGATCAGCGGGCAGGTCAACGCGTTCAGAACCGACCATTCAGGCGCTGTCAGACGACCAGCTCCGAGCCAAGACGGTCGAGTTCCGTCAGCGTCTTGCCGACGGCGAAGCGCTCGACGACCTGCTGCTCGAGGTGTTCGCCGTCGTCCGCGAGACCGGGCGCCGTGTGCTGAACATGCGCCATTTCGATGTGCAGATCGATCGGCGGCGCCGTGCTGCACAACTGAGACCGCCAAAGGCGGAGCGAAGGGCAAGATCGCCGAGATGAAGACCGGCGAAGGCAAGACGCTGGTCGCTACGCTCCCCGCATATCTGAACGCCCTCGAGGGCAAAGGCGTTCACGTCGTCACCGGTCAACGACTACCTGGCCCGCCGCGACTCGGAGTGGATGGGCCGGATTTACCGCTTCCTCGGCATGACCGTCGGCGTCATCCAGCACGAACCTGAACGACGCCGAGCGCGCAGGTCGCCTACGCCGCCGACATCACCTACGGCACCAACAACGAGTTCGGGTTCGACTACCTGCGCGACAACATGAAATTCGAGCTGTCGCGGACTGCGTGCAGCGCGGTCATCACTTCGCGATCGTCGACGAGGTGGACAGCATCCTCATCGACGAGGCGCGGACGCCGCTCATCATCTCGGGTCCGGCGGAGGAATCCACCGAGCTATACTACGAAGTCGATCGCATCATCCCGCGCCTCAAGGCCGGCGCGCGTCATTCGCGGCGACGCGAAGCCGACGAGCGCGAGGCGCTCGAAACGACGGGCGACTACATCAAGTCGACGAAAAACACAAGACCGTCACGCTGACCGAAAGCGGTCATCGCCAAAGCCGGAAGAGACGCTCAAGCACAAGATCAGCGAGGGCACTCTACGACCTCGAGAACGCGCAGCAGCTCAAGCACCACGTGCAGCCAGGCGCTCCGCGCCCACGTGCTGTTCCAGCGCGACGTGGACTACGATGGTGAAGGACGGCGAGGTCGTCATCGTCGACGAGTTCACCGGCCGCCTCATGCCCGGACGCCGCTGGAGCGACGGACTCGCACCAGGCGGTGGAGGCCAAGGAGAAGGTGCAAGATCGAGCGCGAGAACCAGACGCTCGCGACCGATCACCTTCCAGAACTACTTCCGCGAAGTACACAAGCTTGCCGGCATGACCGGCACGGCCGATACCGAGGCCGAAGAGTTCTGCAAGATCTACAACCTCGACGTCGTCGGTCATCCCGCCGAACCGCGTCCTGCGCCGCATCGAGAATCCGGATCTCGTCTACCGGACCGAGACGGAAAAGTGCGGACGCGATCGTGACCGAGATTGTCGAGGAGCACAGCCAAGGGCCGGCCGGTGCTGGTCGGCACGGTATCGATCGAGAAATCAGAAAACTGTCGGCCATGCTCGACCGCCGCGAGTCTGAACGCAGCGGCACGACGACGGGCGGCGGCGTGGACAAGCACGTCGTGCTCGAACGCGAAGCTATCACGCCCGGGAAGCCGAATTCGTCGCGCAGGCGGGTCGCAAGGGCGCGGTCACGATCGCCACGAACATGGCGGGCCGCGGCACCGACATTCTGCTCGGCGGCAACCCGGAGTTCATGCGCGCCAGCAGTGCACTGGCCGAGCAGGTGGCGGAGCGCCTGGCGAAGGGCGAAGAGCGTTTCGTGGAGGACGAACAGTTCGCCTACTTCTACCACCTCGACGCGTTCTATCGCGTCGCCGAAGGAGGCCTATCAGCGCATCTTCGAGCACTTCGAGCGTCAGATGCGACGCCGAGCACGACGAGGTGGTGGCCCTGGAGTGGCTTGCACATCGTCGGCGACCGAGCGTCACGAGCGCGCCGTATCGACAACCAGCTGCGAGGCGCGCGTCGACGGCAGGGCGATCCCGGCGCGTCGCGCTTCTATCTCTCGCTCGAAGACGACCTGATGCGGATCTTCGGATCCGATCGGATCTCGGGTCTCATGCAGACGCTCGGAATGGAAGAAGGCGTCCCCATCGAGCACAAGATGGTAGACCAACGCGATCGCGCGCGCGCAAAAAGCAGGTCGAAGGACAGAACTTCTCCGTCCGCAAGCATCTCCTCGGAATGCGACGACGTGATGAACAAGCAGCGCGAGAGCATCTCACGCGCTGCGCCGCGAGATCCTCGAAGGCAAGATCCGCATCGACGAGGACGAACGCGTCGATTCGCGCAGGATACATGATGGCGCTCGCCGAGGGCTGCCTCGATTCGATGCTCGAAACCTACGCGCCGGCGAAAGCCGACTTCGAATCGTGGACCCCTCGACGCCTGAAGCGCGCGGCCGACAGTGTGTTCGCCATCGATACGGCGCCGCTGGACTTCAGCGACCGGACTGCGGCCGAGATCAGCGACATCCCGCGGGACAAGATCGTCGCGAACTGCGACGCGAAGGAAAAGCTGATCGGACCCGACCTCGCATGCGGCGCATCGAACGCGACGTCGTGCTCCAGGTCGTCGACCGGCGGTGGAAGGATCACCTCTATAGCCTGGACCACCTCAAGGAAGGCATCGGGCTGCGTGGTTACGGCCAGGCGATCCGCTCGTCAGTGCTAAGAAGAGAGCTTTGCGCTCTTCCAGGCCATGAAAGACCGCGTCGACGAGGAGATCGTTGCGTCGAGTTGGAGGCTGGAATCGACTGCGCTGAACGACGAGGCCCAGGTGGCTCGCCGCCCACATGCCGCGCCGTCAGGGCGCCGCTGATCCTCAACGACCAGAGCGCGTCCGCGCCTTCCCGCTCGGCGGCGCGCGGGCGCAGATGCCGCCTGCGGCCAGACCGTTCAGCGCCCCGCGCGGGTCAACAGCAGCGGCAACCGCCGCGCGTCGGCGGCGACGACGTCGTCAAGATCGTCAAGCGCGACCAACCGAAGGTCGGTCGCAACGATCTGTGTCCGTGCGGGGTGGCAAGAAATACAAAGAAGTGTCACGGTGCCGCGGCTCTAATTAACATGGAACTGAAAACCGAACTGCCGACCCTCCTCTCACGGAAGCCGGGCCTCTGCAGACTGCTCTCACGTTCGACGACGATGTTGCCCAGTGCCGCGGCACTCCACCGTCGCGCCGCGAGAGGTGGACGTCACCACGCGCCTGACCCGCCGATCCGGCTGTCGGTGCCGCTGGTCCAGCGCCGGCGACTGGACACCGTCCACCAGTCGCGCCCGGCGATCGCGATGGCACAGCAAGGCGGGCCTGGCGTCATCCACAAGAACCCGTCGATCCGAGGAACAGGCCTCGGAGGTGGATCGCGTGAAGCGGTCCGAGAGCGGGATGATCGTCGATCCGATCACGCTCTCCCCTTCCCACCGGATCTACGAAGCGCTCGATCTGATGAAGAAATACCGGATCTCGGGCGTTCCGATCACCGAGGACGGCAGCAAGCGAGGACGCCTGGTCGGGATCCTCACGAACCGCGATCTGCGGTTCGAGACCAACGCCGTCACGCGCGCGATCGGCGACGTCATGACGCGCGAGAACCTGATCACGGTGCCGGTCGGCACGACGCTCGATTCGGCGCGCGAAATCCTCCACCTGCACAAGGTCGAGAAGCTGCTGGTCGTCGATCACGATTTCCGGTTGAAGGGTCTGATCACCGTCAAGGACATTCAGAAGGCGGTGAAGTATCCGTTCGCGTCGAAGGACTCACTCGGGCGCCTGCGCTGCGGCGCTGCCTGTCGGCGTCGCCCGCGACACGCTGCAGCGCGCCGAGGCGCTGGTGGCGGCGCACGTCGACGTGCTTCGTCGTCGATACGGCGCACGGTCATTCGCAGGGTGTTGCTCGACATGGTCCGCCGAGTTGCGCCGGCGGTTTTTGGACGTCGATCTGGTCGCGGGGCAACGTGGCGACGCGCGGAGGCGACCGACGCGCTGATCGGGCTCGGCGTGGACGCCGTCAAGGTGGGGATCGGCGCCGGGGTCGATTTGCACGACGCGGGTGATCGCCGGCATCGGCGTGCCGATGATCACCGCCGTGATGGAATGCGCGCGCGCCGCCGCCGCCACGACATCCCAGTGATCGCCGCGACGGCGGCATCCGCTTCTCCGGCGACGTCACGAAGCGCAATCGCCGTCAGCGCCAGCACGACGATGATCGGGAATCTGTTCGCGGGAACCGACGAGCCCGGGCGAGCTGATTCTGTATCAGGGCCGCAGCTTCAGGATTACCGCGGCATGGGATCGGCGCGATCGCGCGGCAGCCGCGACCGCTGCCGCCAGGACGACTTCGATCTCGACTCACCAGGCGGCACCGACAAGCTGGTGCCCGAGGGCATCGAGGGCCGAGATCGCGCACCACAAAGGCAGCGTCGCGCCATGGTGCCCAGCTCGTGGGCGGCCTGCGCGCTGGCATGGCTACTGCGGCTGCGCCAGCATTCCGATGCTGCAGCGCGACGCCAAGCTCATTCGCATCACGCCGGCCGGTGTGCGCGAGACCACGTGCACGACGTCGCGATTACAAAGGAAGCGCCGAACTGCCGATCCGAGTAAGGATTCGGGGTTAGAGATTCGTTCTGTCACGCTGGTCAGAAGGTCGCGCGCAGATCAACGGCCGGGCGCCAGACCCACGAGCTGAGACCCGAGGACTCCGCTGTCGCCCTCCACCGCTTCACGCCCGCTCGATCCAGGTGACACGCAATTGCGGCACGACGCTGACGTGGGTGCCGAGCCGCACCCGCGACGTCGCCGCCGGCGGTGACGCCGACAGTCCAGCGCGCGACGACGTTTCTGGTCCAAACGGACCGAAGTCGCCTGTGACACCGAGCGGCAGGACCGGACTTGTACTAGTTCGCTGGAGCGCGTCCTCGCGAACGACGGCGGGGCCGCCGACGATCGGTCAGAAGCCCACTCGCCCGCCATGGCTCAGCGTGAACGTGGAACAGGCCCGAGAGCACCACGTCTCGAGTTGCTCGCTGGCCGTGCGAAACACCAGAAAGTGAGTCGGTCTCCTGGATCGATTCGAAGCGGGCCGGAATGCTGCCTCGAAGCCTACGCTGAGTCGCGTCGCCAAATGCCCCGCCCGCATCCACGACCAGACCGGCGGCTGTTCCCCGACACCGGATGTCGGGAACGACGGGCTCGAGCCGGGTCGCTCAGGCCTTGCGTGGGGACAGTGAGGCCGCCACCGGCATACGGCACGGCGCTCCTGGCTGAGCGCCGGGACCGCCACGCTGAGCACGCACAACACCGCGAAGACGGTCCGGTAGAGCATGCGATCATCGTGTACGCGATTGTTTCGATTGTTCTCGTCGCCGTGTTCGATGGACACGCGGATGGCGGCGATCCAGCGCGCGCGGAAGCTTCTCGGCCCACTCGATGGCCAGCACGCCGTTCGCGGCGATTTCTTCCAGGCCGAGATCGTCGATTTCGCGCGGGTCGTCGAGGCGGTACAGATCCACGTGAACAGCAGCGGCAGCCGGCCGCCGCGATACTCCTGGATCGGCGTGAACGTCGGACTCTCACCGCATCCGGCGAGACGCCAGACCCTCCAGCTCCGCCCAGCATCGAACGCGGTTTTCCACGTACGCCGAGCTCGCCAGTGCAGCAGTGGATCGTGCCGCCGGCGGCGAGGCGACTGCGCGAGCTACCGCGGCCGACGGCCGCGGTCCCGGTTTCCGACTGCCGTGGTCGCGATCATTCCTGCCGTCCGGGCAGGACGACCTTGCGCCGGGCGGTGAGCGCCCATGATGGTGCGTCGCCGAGGGACGACCGGCGACGTCGGCGGCGATCGTCGCCGCTTCCCCTTCGTCGGCCTTCGGCGCGAGGTCCGCCACGGCGCCGCATGTGCAGATACACCGCCAGCTTGCAGGCGGCTTCCGCGTCGAGCAGCTGCGCCAGCCACGCGGCGATCATGCCGGTCAGCACGTCGCGGTGCCGCCGGTAACCATGCCGAGTTACCGGTGGGATTGATGAACACCTTCTCGTCGGGTGTCTGATCAGCGTGCGGTGACCCGCCCGGAAGGCACGACGTAGACGTGATGAGCGGCGCGCAAAGTTTGCGCTGATGTCGAGGCGGCTCGCCTGCACCTCATCGCTCTGACATCCCGGACGAGCCGCGCCATTTCATCCGGGATGCGGGGTGATGATGGCGTCACCGTCCTCGCGACCGGCGACCGATCCGATCGGCCCGGCGGCGAACGCGTGGGAGACCGTCGGCGTCGATCACCGGTGGCATCGATCGCGCGATCGACAGAGCCGCAGGGCTTGAACCCCCGCATTTGCCCGCTGCCTGCCTCAGAGGCGCCCGGGCCCAGCGCGATCGTCGCCATGCGCGATCTCCAGAGCGTCCGGTCGACGCCGTCGATGTACGAGCCGGCATCGGACTTCCGGGCAGCGGCTCGGTCATGCTCCGGGCCCATCGCCGCGATCGTCGGCAGGCAGCAGCCGGGCGTGGCGATCGCGACCAGGCCCGCGCGCCCGATCGGAGGCGTAACACCGACCGCCGCGCGGTGATAACAGCGCGCGCTGCGCGCCGGCTTAAGCCGCGCGATCCCGCGACGACGAGTCAACGCGCCCATAGCCCCTTCGTGGCCGTCCAACTGGCGGACAGGCGGCAGGCACACTGGCTCGCGCATCGACGACCGCGAGAGCAGTCCGGATGCGCTGGTCCTTCGGCGCGGTCGATCGCCTCGCCGGGAATGCCGATGTCCGCAATCGCGATGCTGCCGGCGTGGACTTCGGCGGGCGGCAGCACCAGCGGTAACTTCGGGGCTGCAGCGAGCGTCACCGTGAGGCGCCGGCGCGGAATCGATCGGATCCATCCGATGGCGTCGGCGGAATCGGCCGACAGGCCCGACGACGGGACGTCGACACACCACCTGGGATGCCCGAGGCGTTCTACGTCAGCGACCCACTGACTCGATTAATCCGGTGACCGGGGCAAATCTGAGTTCCGAATCGACGACCACGATCAGCGTGCAGTCTGGAGATCTTCGGAGAAATGCAGCCTCGCACGCCGCCCGGCTAAGTCGGCAATCTCGACCACCGTGATGCCCAGCCGGTTGAGAGATCCTGATCGTCTCGGCGCTGACGCGTCGGCCAGCAGGAAACACCGACAATGGCGCCAGTGCGCTGGCGCGCTGAGCGTCCGGCGACGAAGCCGCCGCCGCCGCATAAGCGCGCCCGGCACAACACCGCGATCCGGCGGTCAGGCGGTAAATGCGCCATATGCTGCCGCTCGGCGGCCGGCGCAGCGCTCTGGCGAGGACGAAGTAGAGGAAAGCGAGGCGCGATGTGCGCTGATCGCCCCCGGGCATTTGCGCGGCTGAACAGGCTTTCAGCGCTCAGCTAGCTTTCTCAGCCGCCTCTGAGACGAGCCGTGAGCCATTAGCGGCAGCTGCAAGCGAGAATAGTAACACGCGTTAGCGCTTCGTCAGGTAGGCAGCTACGCCGGTGAACGTCAACGGGCGCGTCTCCGATCAGGAGTCGCCGTGATCCCGCTGATCACCGCGATTCTTTCGGCCGCGGTGGCGCCCACGAACGCACCAACGTCAGCCGTTTCTTCGACTGGCTGACGACATGCGCCGCATGCCGTGGAAGTCGGCAGAGGCCGAGTCCCGGCCGATGCGGTGAGGTCGGTTTCACCGCGAGACATGGTGTAGGCGGAGATTATCAAAGGCTTCACGGCCATACATTCGCACGCCTGATCATGTTAGCAGTCATAGCTAATGATGTCTACCGCCCTCCCTCGACGGCCGGTCATCGGGCTGGGCCTGATGGAATTTCAGCGCGAAAACTGAACGAGGTGTCATGGCGTCGCCTGTCCCGGATCGTCCGCGTAAACGTCCTGGCTCGAATCGCTGATCGGGCGCCGAACGTCCTAATGAACGCGCTGGCGATGGCGTTTCGCCGCGGCGGGCCTGAAGGCGGATCATGCAACTACAAGGGCGAGCTGGGCTGAGCGTCCAATCTGTTCATCGTGAAGAACGCGTGCGGCCTCACGCCGCCGATCGACGCCACGCGCCGGGTTGCTGCTCGGCATCACCCGCGAGTTTCGAAAGTTCCGCCGCCGCCGCTAACATGCCGCACGCCAGTCATAAAATAATAAGCATATAATACTTATAGATAGATATAGGTGATAACTGTCGATCGACAGGCTTGCACCCCCGCCGTCTGGCTGGTGGAAGGGAAGCGTGTGTTACGCCGCCACCACTGGCCGGGCCACAAACGCTGCTGCGCTGGTGGAGTAGCGATCTCCGGCGGTAGTAAAAAGAGGTCTGCCCGGCTGACGAGGCATTCCTCACCAAACGACGCGCAGAGAAGCGGTGCTGATCGTCAAGGCCGACGATCGCCAGATCGCCGGCACGCCGTTCATTTCAAAGGCGACGGTAAAGAAAGGCGCAGGAACTGACCCTACATCTTGCGCGCTCGGCGCGTCGCAGCGCGGAGCCAGACGCCGTGTCTTCGGCGCGACTGAAAGTGGTATTCATCCAGCGCGATCCGTGGCAAGTTGGCAGCCGCTGAAGACACGGTCACCGGTCATCGATCGACACCAGCACTACAACACATCCGACAGTCGCGTGCCAGACGTGTGGCGCAGGTAGGTTATCATCACCGCCTGGGCGCTCGCCGCTTTGTCGCCGCAGAATCACGTTGCCGGCGAGCAGTTGGCTTCGCGGCGATCGACGCAAAGCACCGCCCCCAACACATGATAACATGACTGGTGCAGCAGCACCGCCTTCATTGTGTGCAGAAGAGGCGGAGGCGCTGTTGCCCCCAGCGATGCCCTCGTCGCGCGCGCGTTTGGTCGGCCGCGTCCAAACCAGGGGAGAGATGCTGGTGCCAGGCGCCAATCCGCTGATGGGCGTCACTCGAGAGGCGACGACCTCGCTGTCGGATGCCGCGATTTGATGGATGTTCCGGCCGCCCAGCGAACAATTCCAGACCAGCGGCGCCTCTGACGACCACCGTGACCGAACTCGTCGCCGAGGTACGGTGCCTCAGCGTTGCGGTGATGATCGCCCGACCTGGTGTCAAGACGCGTAGTCCTGTTCGGTATCGATCCGTTCAGCCAGAGGTATAAAGCGCAAGCGGCTCTTTCACGACGAGATCAGGCGTCACATCGCCATGGCTGCGGACGATGTCAGGCGTCAAGCCGGCGTGCTGATGATCCACCCTGAGCTGCAACAGGTGTGCGGCATTACCACGATTATGTACGGTGGAGACTTTTGCGCCAGTATGGTTTCGGCTGGAAACAGCGCGCGCGAGCTCTTGAGGCGTTCTTCCGATCTCTCCTCGAGGCCCCGAAGGTAGCGCGGGGACGCAGCGTTCCGCGCATTGAAGCTCAGCGAACGCGAGCCCGGTGAGATCTGGTGGGTCGGAGATCATGGACGCCGTTTAGGTAGATCGAGGCGGGCGGGCAGGAGTGTAATCGTGCTGCGATCATACGGGTTGGTATGCCCATTGGGCCAGTGCTTGTGCGCTCCTGGCAGCGGAAACGCCACCGCCGTGCGGCGGCGCATGGTGATGCCGGCCCAATTTGTGGTTACCGCGGCCGCGGTATGCGGCGCTGCCTTTTCACACGTTGTCGCGGCGATCGGCTGCCCGTCGATCACCGCCTGAATCTCTCCTCGCGGATGGCGATCATCGCGCGTCGCAGAAGCGGATCGAAGCCCCTTCTTCTGCTTCTGCTCTCTCGTCGGCTCCGCCTTCATCAAGGTGCCCGGGACGGAAATTTGACACCGCACGGCGTGCCAGTCCATCAGCGCGCCGCTTCGCGATACGCCGCTTCGAGATACCGCTGCCCGGTCGGCGGCCACGTCGGGCGACGCGGCCGTTGGGTCGCGTGAGCACCGGGTAGTATCTGCAAAGTGGACGAGCGTGTAGTTCGCGTCTGCATCGCGTGGAAGGTGAGTCGCGTCGGTCATGCCGCGCCCTGCCGAGCATTTTCATGTAGGCGTAGGAGATGAGCAGGATGCTCTGGCGCTGCCCCCACGGGGCCGCCGGAGATCGGTGTGAACGGCGCGCTACCAGCGCACGATGGCGGCGGACCCGGCAGGCAGATACATGGTGCGGAGAGACAAAGATGCGCGGCTACCGATCGGCCCCGATGCGCGTCACCGCTGCCGCCGTGGCGTGGAATGCTGAACGTCTTGTGCAGGCTGATGACAGACGTCAGCGATCGTGGCTTCGCCTGTAACCTGCGCGTTCCATGTTAGCGCCGTCCATACACTCGATATGAACGCGCAGGTCAGCTGTTTCAGCCGATGCCGCCAACGCTGAACTGTGGCGAGGGAGGATCGCGGCCGGGCTCGTGTGGTTCGACCCGCGCTGCGCCGAAAGCTGGTGCCGTCCATGTACACCTGACCACCGTGCTGAGGACGATCCTGATCCTGAATTACTCTCGAAGACGCCAGTGAATGATGCGATAGGCGCGACCAGCGAGAGACTGATCGCGATGCGCCTCGGCCTTCGTCCGCAGGATCGCTCACGTCGATGTCGGCCGTCGGGCTAGTGCTGGCGACGATGACCACGCGCATGCCCGCCACGACCGCGCTCGCGGGATTCGTGCCATGCGCTGGAGGCTCTGGTCGCTGAGCACGACATCGCGATCCCAGCGTCGCCGCGGTCAGCCGAGATGGTAGTGCCCCGGATCACCACCAGTGCCTCTCGCTAGAATTCCCCCTGCGCGCCAGGTGAGGCGTCTGGCTTTGCAGCGACACGCCGGCGAAGCGCGAGTTGATCTCACCGAGCTATACTGCCCAAGGCGGTGAAGACCTGGCGGCGGTACTGGCCGCCTGTTCCACTCGGCGTCGGAACGGATGGAGCCGGCGAATTCCGGCCACGTGATCGGCAGCATCTCGGCCACGCCGCAATCAGTCTCATCGTGCACGAGCCGAGCGCCGTGGAATCCATCGACGTATCGAGCCCGATGGCCTAAAGCGTCCAGGTTCCGGATGTAGCGCATCATCTCGGTCCCCGAGTGATGCGTGGGATGCCGGCTGCGTCAGAACCCCGAGCGTTCGGCCGAGGGCGGACGGAAGTCGCCGTTCGTTCGTCCGACATGCGTCCGTCCGACGTTCGAGGCTTCGACTCGGCCGCGCCGTCCTGTCCGCGCCGGCGGCGAACGCGGCGACGATCTGGCGAAGATGGATGTCGCTCGGTGATCGTAACCGTTCTCGCTTCAGCGCCGTAGTCGATGCTCGTCAGCGGCTGCGGAGGCAAGTCCGAGGCTGATGCCGCGTGCGCAAATCCGCGAGGCCACCGACGATCTGCCCGACGTGCCCGTTGCCGGGAACTACTGACCTTGCGGCGTGCCGGGTAAGTTAGCCGAGTTCAGTTCAGCGTGGCAGCCATCTGCAGCGCGCCCGTTCGCCAGCCGCGCGCAGGCGTGCACGCGACGCGCGATCGATGTCGAGCGCCGACGGACCGTGGTGACACTGGCATACAGGCCGGCGATGTTCGCCAGGAGCGCCTGCGCCGTGCAGATGTTCGACGTCGCGCTTCTCGGCGAATGTGCTGCTCGCGCGTCCTGCAGCGCCATGCGGTAGGCGGTGTTCCCTGCGCGTCGACCGACACGCCGATGATCCGCCCGGCGCCTGACGCACGTGCCTGTCGAGCGTGGCGAAGAACGCCGCGTGCGGGCCGCCGCAGCCAAGCGGGACACCGAATGCGCCGTGAGTTGCCGCAGACGACGTCGGCGCCCATCTCGCCGAGGCGACGTGAGCAGCACCAGGCTCAGGATCGTGCCGACAGCGACGCAGCACGCTCGGCCTGTCGCCGCGCGCGCGATGAACGCGCGCAGATCGTGCACCCGGCCGAGCTTCGTCAGGGCTCTGGACAGCGCGCCGAAGACTCGGTCGCCGAAATCGACCGCCGTCAGCCGTTCGATCGGCATGACCACCACCTCGATCCCGATGCGGCTCGGCGCGCGCCTGGAGAGATCGAGCGTCTGCGGATAGCACGAATCAGCGACGAGAAACTGCGCGGGACCGACGACGCTGTCCACCCGTTTCGCCTGCACACGGTGCAGCATCGTCATCGCTTCGGCCGCGGCGGTGGCTTCGTCGAGCAGCGAGGCGTTGGCGATCTCCATCCCCGTCAGATCACGCGCATCGTCTGGAAGTTGAGGAGCGCTGGAGGCGTCCTGAGCGATTTCGGCCTGGTGCGGGTGTACGGGTGTAGACCAGCCGGGATTTTCGAGCACGTTTCGCGGAATCACGCTGGGAGTGATCGTGTCGTAGTAGCCGAGACCGATGAACGAGCGGAGACATGATTGCGCGCGGCGACGCGGCGGAGATCGCACAGGAACTGGTATTCGCTCTGTCCGTCGGCGATGTCGAGCGGCTTCTTGAGCCGAATCCGATCCGGGGATCGCTTCGTCGATCCAGCGCGTCCAGCGAGGCGGCGCCGACGACCTGCAGCATCGCGTCGCATTCCGCGGCGTCGGGCCGATGTGACGGGATTGGGAACGTTCGCCGTCGAAGACCGAGTGTATCCGGTGATCAGGGCTGTTGGCTAGTGGCTGTTGGCTCAACGACGGCTCTGCTTGAGGAGGTCCTGATACTGCGGGACCGAGGCCCGCCCGACTCGGACGGTGTTCGTCGGGACAGAGATCATCAGCCCCGTGCGGATCGGCATTGACCGTTTCAGGTTGTCGCTGAGGTGGCATACTCGACGACTTCCCAGATGACCGGCGCATACAACTCGACACCGCCTTCACCGATTCGATCGTGCCGAAGGACTGGCCCTCGCTTCAGCTTGGCGCCGACCTCGGGCAACTCGATGTACCACGACGTCGCCAAGCCTTGCGCTGCTGCGTAGTCGGTGATGCCGATCGTGCCGCGCTCGCCCGCCAGGTCAATCCACTCCGTGCTCCTTCATGTAGCTCGCAGCCGGCCGGATACGCCATTATTTGGGCCTCTTGGCAGAACGGCGTCGGCACGACGCTCGCGGCAACTCCGCTTGCCGCGAATGCTACGTGACGATCCCAGGACACCGCGAGCCGTGTGCTCGGTCGGCACGTCAGCCATCCCGATGGCCTTTTTCAGGAACAGGTCTGAGTGCCGCTGGTGACGCTGCCGGCCTTGGTGTCGCCGACATACGCGCGTCGTAGCCCTGTCGCGCGATGCCGCGGTCGAGCATCTCGAAAGCCGACTAGTTTCCGTTTGGAGACCAGCCGCCTTCTGATCATCGCAGCGCCGCGGCGCCGATGAGATCGTCTTTTTCCAACCGACGATCCACTCAGGCCGGCTTCGACCGCCGTGGTGGTTTCGTCGATGTCGGTGCCGAGCTGCAGACGCGAGCCGGCCTCGAGCCGGGCGGTCGTCGCGCGCCGAGGCCGCACGGCATGATGCCAGCCGCCTTGCCCGATTCCAGGATGGCCTATCCAGACGCGATCGGCGGATTGCGGCGGGACGAAGACTTCGAAGCCGTCCATCGCCGGTGTAGCCGAGTACCGGATGCCGTGCCGCGCACGTTGGCGATTTCCCGTGGGCGAACCAGTAATACTTCAGGCCGGCCAATTCGACGCCGGTGAGCGGCTGCAGAACCTCCAGCGCTTTGGGTCCCTGGACGGCGAACAGCGCGTGGCGCGAACTGGAGTCCACGGCGACCGCATCGCCTGCCGGCTTGATCTGCTCGGCAATCCACTCGTAGTCCTTGGCGATGTGCGACGCGTTGACCACGAGCAGAAAATGCGCCGGCGCGGGCAGTGAACCAGCAGGTCGTCCACGAACGGTGCCCCTGCGGCGTCATCAGGCCCGCGATGCGCCTGGCCGACGGCCAGCTTCGAGGCGTCGTTGGACGAGATGCGCTGGACCGCCGCAGGCGCGTCGCGGCCCGGCAATCTCAATCTCGCCCATATGGCTCACGTCGAACAGGCCCGGCGGCGGTCCGGACCGCCAGATGCTCCTGCACGATGCCCGCGTGCCGACGGGCATGTCCCAGCCGCCGAACGGGACCATTTTGGCTCCCGAGGCGCGGTGGCGAGCGTTGAGCGGCGTTTTCTTGAGAGGGACGGCGGTTTGTTCCATCAGTGGTGGCGCGGCATGTGCCGGCCAGCCGCGCGGATGCGCGTCGGCCGGTCAGGACGCTAGCACAGGACGGTACTCATGCGCCTTCAGATCGCGGTCAAGAAAGTGGACGCGGAGCCAGTTCGGCGGCGTGATGGGTTCGCCACCGTCTCCGCGACTGCGCCGCGTCATTGCTCAGCGACGGCCGCTGCTCTCTCCGCGGCGGCCATTTGCCGCGACAGGGCGAGGTTCTTCGCGCACCGTCACCACGAATGCCAGCGATAGATCGATCTCGTCCTGTGAATGGCCGTCGGCGCGAAGACGCCGCTCGATCTCCGCCAGCGTGATTCCGCGGTGCCAGTCTTCGCAGTGTAGGGCAACCCGCACATGATCTCGATTGTCGATCACCGAGTCGCCACCTCAGCAAGCGCCGAACGAAGCTGCATTCGGCTGCTCAATCTTTCTGTGTCGCTTTTGCGACAACGGAAGCACATCGATCGTGAACTGCTGTTGTGACGTAGTCGAGGCGTCAGCGGGCGAGACGAACCGCACGACCGTGACGCACATTTCGACAACCACAAACAACACGAAGCCGACGACGATCTGCTTTCTCACAAAGAACGTGTCCATCGTTGAACCTCACCCGGTGACGGCGCAAGCGATGTGCCGTCAAACGACCATTTGATGTCATCTTGTTCGAATGGAGGTGGTTAGAGGCTTTCAGTGCGTGCAAATCTGTGCTGAATCGGATGCGGCACTCTGTTCCATATCGGCACGCGCGCGACGAGGCTCGTGCGGCGGAAGCGCGCACGGTCAAACCGGCTGCACGGCTTCGGCGACGGTCGCCGCCGATACCGGGCGCGACGTCGTTCGCGTCGACGTCCTCGGGCGCCGGATCGTCCACGGCACGCGGTGTCCGCGTCCGCAGCCTTCAGATACGCCTGCAACGTGTGATAGCTGATCCCGAGCGCGCGACACGCCTCACGTTTGTTGCCGTGGACGCGTTCGACGATCAAGCACGTACGCGGGTGGCCCAGGCGCGCAGCGTGTCGTTCCGGCCGCGAGAGGGCCCCAGCGACACGCCGTAGTCGCCTTTGACCGTCGGCGGCAGATCCGTCGAGCTCGATCACGTCCGAGTGCGCGAGGGCGACCACGCGCTCCACGAGTCGTTCGAGTTCGCGGACGTTGCCGGGCCACTCGTATTCGGTGAGGGCGTGCGACGGCATCGGCGCGACAGGCGCAGGACGCGCGCCCGCGATGCCGCTCGAGGAAGTGGCGCACCAGCTCGAGAATGTCGCGGCCGGCGCTCGCGGAGCGTCGGCACGCGCGACGTCGACGCCGCTCAGCCGATAGAACAGATCGGCGCGAAACAGCTTCTGCTCGACCATCTCGGCGAGGCTGCGATTGCTCGCGGCCACGATCCGGATGTCGACGCGCTGGACGCCAGTTGCCGCCGACGCGTTCCACGGCCAGGTCCTGAATGGCGCGCAGCAGCTTTGGCCTGGGCCGACGCCGACAAGTCGGACACCTCGTCGAGAAACAGCGTGCCGCCGTCCGCCGCCTCGAACTTGCCGCGCCGGCCGCGGACGCCGGTCGCCGTGCGATCCTCGATGCCGAACAGCTCCGCCTCGAGCAGCGTATCGACCAGCGCCGCGCAGTTGATGGCGACGAACGGTCCGTTGCGGCGGCGGCTCAGGTCGTGGATTTGGCGCGCCACGAGCTCCTTGCCGACGCCGGACTCGCCTTCCAGAAGGACGGTGAAGTCCGTCGCGGCGACGTCGCTGGATGGTTTCGCGCAGATGGTCCATCACCGGCGTCGAGCCGATCAACGGCGCGGCCGCGTCGCGGCGCATGCGCGCCGTCTGCAGCAGTCCCGCGCGCGCGCAAGCTGCACGCGAAGCCGCTCGATCTCGAGGACCAGCGCGCCGACGTGAGCCGCGGTGTTGAGAATCTGAAAATCCCATTCACCCAGACAGCAGCCGGGATCGAAGGTGGCCTCGAGCTGACCGGCCATCGATGGATCGGCACCCGGAACGTCAGGACTATCGATTCAATGGGCGCCTCGATCGGCGCGTCGACCGGAGATCCCAGCGCAGCCGCAGCGTCGATTCGGCCCGCCCATCGGCTGCCAGTCTCGCGCAACTGGACCGATCGGACCGGCACGGCACGGCGCAGGGCGTCCTCGAATTCGCCGCGGATCAGCGAAATATCGAGTTGGCGATCGAGCGATCGTGCCAGCGTCGCCAACAGATCGCCCAGTGCCCGCCGCCGGTCCCGCTGTCGTGGCTCGTGCTGTCTAGGTGTCATGTCGTCACAACCTGTTGAGTGATGTCCACTCGTTCGTGTTCGACAAACCAGGGCGAGATCGATCGAAGCCAATCGCGCCGCGATAGCAAATCGACGCTGACCGCAGACGCACCACAGTGCAGCGCAAGACGCCGGCCACGGACGGTCGCGCGGTAGCGGCTCCGATCGAGCACAAGGTCTACGTTCGAACCCGGGAGCAGCCGGTGTCCGGTTTCGATCAGGGCCCCGCCGGCGCTGATGTTGATCAGCATCGCCTGATGTCCCGGCCGCACATGCATCGACTGGATGCCGTGCCCTTCCTGCCGCCTCATGTCTCCTCCCCTTCGTCGTTCTCCCGCCTCGAGTGTTAAAGCCCCTTCCATTGCCGGCTCCGAGCGTCGAACTTGAGGATGCGAGGTCTTTCCGGTTTGACCGTAGATGCGGACCACGTGCGCGCATTCCGGCGGCCGCGGATGTAAAGACTGCCAGACGAGGACGTGCCCGACGCCGCAAACGTCGCCATGTTGCTGGATCCGAGCCTGATCGGATCCGCCCCCGGCGGCGTGCTGCTGGGATCCCTGCCGGTATTCCCGGAATCGCGCCGAAGTCGACGCCCGGGAAGTGGTCGGGCAATCGCTCCGGCGGCTACGAGCCGCGTGTCGGTTCCCCGCTGAATATCAGTGGCCCGCACGCCGTTTCGGTTCCCGTCCACATAGACCGCATAGGTGTGCCCGCAGTGGCCGTCGACGTCGCCTGAAGCCCCACATCCGCCGACCGCACGACGGCATCCATTCGCGCGCGTTGGAGCCGGGCCGAGATGTGGCGCGCGGCGCCTGCGGTGCGGAAGTCGTCGAGCCCTGCGAGCACCTGCGGCACGGCGACGCTGCTGAGCGTCGCCACCATGCCCAGCACGAACAGGAGCTCGACGATCGTGTAGCGGACTGTGAGGTGAACGTCGCCCTCGCCTGGCCAGTGGTTCGTGGTCGGCCTTGGCGCTAGCCGACCGCGAGCTGCGGCTTGAGCTTGAGAAAATTCTTTCTCGCCGATGCCGCGCACGTTCATCAACTCCTCGACCTTCTTGAACGGACCGTTCTTCTGGCGTGCTCGATGATGCGCGCGGCCATCTTCGCGCCGACTCGGGCAGCGTGGCGATTTCCGTGGCCGACGCGGGTGTTGATGTTGACGACCGCCGTTGACGCCGGCTTGGCGGCCGCCGCCGGCGGCGTCTTCCGTCTGCGCGGCGAGCGTGGCGCCGTTCGCCGCGACGAGCGCGGTGGCGGCGACGAGCGAAGAACGAAAAGCGGACCATGTGACTCCTCCTCGATGAAGTTGAGTGGCCCGAGACCCCGGCCGGCTTCAGGAGTCCACGCTCCCGGGTCGGGCACCGCGTAGTTAGCGAAGCCGTCCAGGTCGCCGGACGCCATCGCCAAGCCGGGCGCCACATCCGGGACCGGCGACCGCGTCGCTGTAATTCGGCGCTGAAGAGGCGATGGCCCGGGCGAGCGAGGCGTGTAGGGGGCGGGCGTGCGATCCGGGCGATCAAAGTGACGCGCCGCTGGTTGCGTCAGACGCTGGGCTTCGGAGGTCGTGCGAGGCAGCACCCGCTGACGTTACCCAGGCACGAACAGGAGCTCGACGATCGTGTAGCCGGGTGTGTGGTGACGCGCGCGGTCACTGGCCTGTGGCTGGTGATCGGCCTTCGCCTGGCCGACCGCGAGCTGCGGCTTGAGCTTAGAAAACCTTTCCGCCGATGCCGCGCACGTTCATCAACTCCTCGATCTTTTTGGGAAGGATAGTCAGCTTAAGTGTTTATGCGGGTGAACTCGAGTGCGCCCACCACTGAGCCGCCGCCGGGACCCTCGGCCATGGTTAGACCCTTTGAGGCTTGTGCGGAGTGAGCGTGCCGGTTGGGAACGACCCGTGCGGACGCTTTTTAAGAGCCCCAATGACTATGCTTTCCGGCGCTCTCTCGATCTTTCTCCAGGAAGAGTCAGCGAGCTAGACTGACGCGCGGTGGACACGTTCCTTCAGGATCAGCGTTGCGCGGTTCGCAGCCTGCGAAGATCTCGGGATCCGCCGCCGTTGTGGTCCTGACGCTGGCGCTTGGGATCGGCGCGAACACCGCCATCTTCTCGGTCGCGAAAATGCCGATCATGCTTCGCCCACTGCGCGCACCGAGCCCGACCGCATTGTCCGGTTCATGTCAAGCGGGCCATCAGGTGCCCTACCCTGCCGTTAACCTGCCTACCGCAAACGCATGGCTGCAGCAAACGAACTCCGTGCTCGAGGACGTGTCGGCCCAGCGACTGGACTTCGTCAACCTTACGGGCGCGCCTCACCCCGAGGCAGATCGCGGCCGCACGGGTCACCGCCACGTTCTTTCATCTGTTTGGAGCAACTGTGGAGGCGGGGCGCACATTCACTCGTGATGAGGACCGTCCCGGTGGTGAGCGGGTTGTCGTTCTGAGCCACCGCCTTTGGCTGCGACGCTTCAGAGGAGATGCCGCCATCCTCGGACACACGATCGTGCTCGGGACTCCAGCCGTATCAGAATAGTCGGCATTCTTCGCACTGATTTCGAGCCCGAGGTGTTTGATCAGGCTCCCGATGTGTGGATTGCTTTTTCAGATCGATCCTGACACACGAGACACCGGCGGCGAATTCTGCGCCGTGACCGGACGGCTGACACCTGGCGTCACACTTGACGCAGCACGCGCCCAGCTTCCAGACGGTCGCGAACGACTATCGACGATGCCTTCCCCGACCGCGTGCCCCCAAGAGGAACCTTTACGCTCATGCGGTCCGCGACGCGATCGTGGGCAACGCGGGTTCGTCGCTGCTGTTGCTCGGATGTGCGGTAGGACTCGTCCTGATCATGGCGTCCTGGGCGTGGCGAACCTTCTTCTCGCCAGAGGCGCGAACCGAAGCCGGGAACTCTCGATTCGAGCATCTCTCGGCGCCACCAGAAGCCGCATCGTGCGGCAGCTCCTGACCGAGAATTTCGTTGCTGTCCATCACAGGCGGTGCGTTGGGTCTGGCGTTTGGATCAGTCGGCATTCGTGCGCTCATGGCCGCTTACCTGAACACAATCCACTCATTCTCGGCGGCAACACGGTCAGCATTCCCGCATCGCGCAGGACGGCTCAGCGGCGACGACCGATTGGCGCGTGATGCTGTTCACATTAGTCGTCATCATCGTGACGACCATCCTCTTCGGTCTGCTCCTACGCTCCGCGTGTCGAGACCGACCTGCGCGCCAGCCTGAAAGGCGGCGCCGCAGATGGCGGCGTCGGTCACGCCAGACTGCGTGCACTGCTGGTGACGACTGAATTGGGATTGGCCGTCGGCGCTGCTCGTCGGCGCAGCACTGCTGATTCGGACGGTTCTCGCGCTGCACGCTGTCGATCCGGGCTTCGATCTCCATCACGTCTTGACGTTGCGGATGTCGGTCAGCGGAACGCCGTTCGAGAAACGGGCAGGCATCGCCGACCTGACACGTGAAGGCCGAGCCGTCTCAACCTGCTGCCCGGCGTCATGTCGGCCAGCACGACTGCGTCCCACTGGAAACCGTCTGGCAGCTCACCTTTTCGGTGGTCGGTCGTCAGGAACCGTCGCGGATGGCAGGCTGGACGTTCGTGTCCCCGGCTACTTCGATGTGTTCAGGATTCCTGTCGTCCGCGGCCGCGCGTTTACGGAGCGCGACACAGCGGATGCACCTGGCGTGATCATCATCAACGAGGCATGGCGCGACGATTCTGGCCGACCAGCGATCCGCTAAACGATCGCCTCATGGTCGGGCGAGGCATTCGGCCCGATTACGACGTCGATCCGTCCGTCACATTGTCGGCATCGTCGGCGATGTGCGCGACACGGGCTTGATGCGAAACCCACGCCGCTGCGATGCCGTTCCAGTGGCGCAGGTGCCCGACGGTGTGACCGCGCTCAATGTGAAGCTGCTGCCACTCGTCTGGGCCGTGCGAACGTCCGGGCGATCCCCACAGCATTGCGGCCGCTGTCGACGGTCAGCTCCAGACCGCAAGCGGTGGACTGCCGACATCGCGGGTGAGATCGATGGACAGGTCGCGTCAGAGTCCACGGCGCGCAGTCGCTTCGAAATGCTGTTGATGGCCGTGTTCGCGGGCGCCGCGCTGCTGCTCTCGGCGATCGGTGTGTGCGGATTGATGGCGTATGCGGTTCAGCAGCATGCCGCGAGATCGGCATCAGGATGGCTCTCGGAGCGGACCGAGGTCAGGTGCGGAACATGGTGATGGGCCACGCGGTGAAGGTGACGCTTGCGGGTACACCGTCGGTATCGCTACGGCGTTGGCCCTGACACGCACCATTGCGGGTTTCTGTTCGGGTGTCCAGGCGCGATCCCATCGTTTTCACGGCGGTGCCAGTCGCTCTGATGGCGGTCTCGTTGACGGCTGCGTGGTTTCCGTCACTTCGTGTCCACTCGCGTCGACCCGCCACTGCCCTTCGTCATGACTAGCCGCTCAAGGCCAAGTCGCTTGCCGAGGTGCCGGCTTCCGACATCTAGCGCCCACAACTTGCAGTTCCTCGACCTTCTTGAACGGGAGTATTCACGTTTACCGGAAGCCCGAGATCGTCAGCTAGTCGAGAATCGACATCGCACCAGCGCGGTGAAGGCGCCGTGCAATACGGCATCTAGTCGGTCCGGAATGGTCGCTTCTGAACGATGCATCGTAAGGAGTGGTGCGGCGCACGAGGTCAGAAACAGACGTGCGTGCATCGCGTATGCTGTTCGCCGTGACGCCCGAGCGCTGGCGGCAAATCAAACCGCTGCTCGCCTCCGCCCTCGACTGTCCGCCCGCCGAGCGCGCGGCGCTGCTGGCGGACGCCTGCGCCAGCGACCGCGCTGCGAGAAGAAGTGGAGTCGCTCCTCGCCGCGCACGACGCCGCCGGCAGCTTTCTCGACACGCCCGCCATGGCGGCGCCCGGACAGAGGCGCACAACTCGACGCCTCACGTGCCGGGCAGCGCATCGGTCCGTACGAGCTGATTCGCGAGCTCGGGCGCGGCGGCATGGGCGTGGTCTACCTGGCGGCGCGAGCCGACCACGCGCTTCGACAAGCAGGTGGCGATCAAACTCGTGCGCGGCTTGTTCGCGGACGCGTACTGCGGCCGAGCAGCTTCCGCGACGAGCGCCAGATCCTCGCCAACCTCAATCATCCCTGCGTCGCGCACCTGCTCGATGGCGGCGCGACCGACGAGGGCGCCGTACTCTGGTGATGGAGTAACGTCGAGGGCGTGCCGATCGACGAAGTGCTGCGAGACCTGCACGGGCTCGACACGCCGCAGCCGGCTCGACCTTTTCCGTCAGGTCTGCGACGCCGTGCACTACGCCCATCGCAATCTCGTGATCCATCGCGACCTCAAGCCGAGCAACATTCTCGTCACCCGCGGACGGGACCCCCAAGCTCCTGGACTTCCGGGATCGCGAAGCTGCCCCGAGACCGACGTCGTCGCGACGCGACGACGCTGCGGTCGTTCACGCCCGAGTATCAAGCCCGAACAGGTGCGCGGCGAGCCGATCACGACCGGCAGCGAGCGTGTACGCGCTGGGCGTGCTGCTCTACGTCCTGCTGACCGGACGCACTGCCATGCGCGCGACCGACGATCCGCTCGAACAGGCCCGGATGATCTGCGGGGACGCGCCGAGTTCCGCCAGGTACCGCGGCGCACGACCTCGGCACGATCGTGCTGAAGGCGCTGCGCAAGGAGCCGGAACGGCGCGCACGCTCGGTCGGAGCGGTTATCGAACGACATCGCCCGCTTTCTCGGCGGCCTGCCGGTGCTCGCCGCGCCAGACACGCTCGGCTATCACGCCGCGAAAGTTCGTCCGGCGCCACACCGCTCGGCGTCGCGTCCGCGGCGACGCTGTTTCCTCGTCCTCGCCGGCGCGACCGCCGTCACCACCTGGCAGGCGCGCGTCGCCAATCGCGAGCGGGCGCGGCGGGCGTCGACTTCGACGAGTCCGCCAGCTCGCCAACCTCCGTGGTCGGCGAACTGCACGATGCGATCAGGGATCTATCCGGCGCGACGCCGGCGCGCAAGTTGCTGGTGACGCGGGCGATCGAATACCTGGATCAGGCTGGCGAGCGAGGCGGCCGGCGACGCGTCGCTGCAGCGGGAACTGGCGGGCGCCGTATGCCAGATGGGCGACGCGCAGGGGAATCCCTATCTGGCGAACCTGGGCGACCGCGCCGGCGCGATGCGCAGCTATCAGAAAGCGTTCGAGATGCATGCGGCGATCGCCGCGCCATCCCCGACGGACGCCGCGGCACAACGGGATGTGGCGGCCGATCACATGCGCATCGCCGACATGCTGTGGGCCGACGCGCGTACGCCGACGCCCTGCCCCGCTACACGCGAATCGCTGGCGGTCTCGAACGCTCTCGCCACGCGGAAGACGCCGCTGCGGCGTCGAGGATCGCTTCAACGTGGCGAGATCGTTGAACCGCATGGGACGGCTGCAGATGAACGCCGGCGACCTTCCCGCCGCGCTGAGCTCTATCAGCAGTCAGCGCTGGCAGATCTGAGCGCGGCCGCTCCGGACAACGTCGCCTACCGCCGCAGGCTTCGCCGTCGCCGCTCTTGAAAATCGGCGACGTCGCCGATCGGCTCCACGACTTCCCACCGCCTTCAACGGCTGCGTCGAAGCGGGCGCATCGCGCGCCAGCTGTCCGCTCGAGAACCCGGCCAGCGCCGATCTGCGCCGGACGTTCGCGCTCGCCCTCGGCCGCCTGGCGATCGGCTCATCTCTCAAGGTCCAGCGCGCCGGCGATGCCGCGACCACGAGCCGCGAGGCGCCTCGACGTGTATCGCGCGCTGGCTGCCGCCGATCCCGAGAACGTCAAACCCAGCTCGACATGGCTGACACCTACGGCGGTCTCGGCGACGCGCTCAACGCGCAGGGACACGTGTCTGGAGGCCGCCGCCGCGATTCGTCGCGGCACTGGCGATCTATGCAGCAACAAGCGCGGATATGCCGCCGGCGGCGGGAACCGTCGCGAACCTGTAACTTGTCGCTGGGTGCCGTGTTGTGCCACTCCGAGCCGGCTGGCGCACTGGACGCCTATCGGAAGGCCGCCGGCCTGTTTGCCGTGGAGCCGGTTCGCAGCGAGTATCCGGCGAAGCTCGCGGAGAGCCACGCCGGCATTCGTGACGCGCAGGCCCGACTCGCGATGCCACGCGCCGCGGCGGCGCCTAACGACCGTACCAACGACCAACGACCGTAGCTCAGTCGACCGGACTTGCCTTTCTTCAGCTCCTCGCCCACCTGCTTCCCGACCTTCGACATGGCATCTTCGACCGTTTCGATCCATCTTGTCGCTCGACGCGTCGTCCGTGCCGGGCATGTGCGTCGACGCTTGCGACATCATCGAGAAGGCCGCGCCCATGCCCGGATTGACCAGGCCGCCCGACATCCCGCCGCCCATGCCGGGGCCGGCGCCGAACGGTCCATGCCGACCCATCATGCTCATCATCGGGATTGCCGCCCATCATGCCCATGGTGGTCATTGCTCGTAGTACCAGTGAACCGGCGAACGTCGCCACCACGCAGCGCGGGCGACAGGCCGGAAATCCGCCGCCGCTCGAGGCCACGGCGTTCGCGGCGATCGCGGCTTCGCCTGATCGCCGACGCGCGTAGAGCTTGTAGTCGACGCGCGCGTCGTGCACTTCCTCCTGCCCGCCGGTGATCGCCGGACACCTTCTTCGAGCATGCCGCCGACCTTTGCCGGGCTTCCCGAGACTTGAGCTCCGTCGAGATCGCTGGTGATGACGAAGTCACACGCCTTGGCTGCCGCATCGCGATTGAGGTCGGCCGGTGTGCAGCGCCGACGAGCGGCAACGCCTCGTGGGGCACTTTCGCCGGAACGCAGCCATCGGGCGCCGTGCGCAGCGCCGGGTCGGGACGTTCCAGTCCGTCTTGTTCACGGTATCGACGCGACGCCGATGCGGATGACGCCGGAACTTCTTCGAGCGCGACGGCGCTCGTGCCATCGGTGATGGAGCCGAACAACGCATCGGTGAGGCTGCCGCCCTTCGTCCAGCGCCGGCGGCAGTTCCGTATAGGTCTTGACCTCGCTATAGCCGGACGGCGTCGAACAGTTCCGCATCGGCGATGTCACCTGCAGGTCGGTCACTTCCATCGTCGAGCTCGAGCTCTCGGTCTCCTTGCCGTCTTCGGTCGTCGTGGTCGTCGTCGTGGCGACGGCAGATCCGAGCTCTGGCTTCGCCCGCGCGCCGCGCTTCCACGCGATCGGTGCAGGCGCCTTCGGCGGGAGGCGCGCTGGGCTGCGGCGCGCCGGCGCCGAGGGGCACAAGTCGTCGTATCGGAAGATCGACGTACCCACCCGTCCAGTTCCACGCGTGTCGTCTTCGTCTCGCAGCGCGTTCGGGCCCGGCTGGCGCGCCATCACGGTTTTGATATTGCCGCGCTTCCCGGCCGAACAGTTCCTTGCGTTCGCCGGTGTCGGTGAGCGTCATCGTTTCCGGTGATGACGCCGCCCTTGGGTTTGGCTGGGGCACCGCCGCGGCCGCCCCTGCCCGACATCGCGGCAAGCTGGGCCTGGGTCGCGGCGTCCGGGCATTTCGGGAACCGGCGCCGGCGTGGCAGCGGGCGCTGGGAGCCGGCAGTCGGTCGACACCACCAATGATACTGCTTCGAGCGTGGCGTTCAGCTGCACGCTGCGCTTCAAATCGACTGATTGAGCATGGTGATGCCCGGGAACTTCGTAGCGCGCGGACACCGCTTGAAGTAGGCGGAGTTCTCTGAGATCTGCGCTCCATTGATGAGCTTACTGTGGAGTCGCACGTCTGTCGGAGGCGGCGGTGGAGGCGGCGGCGGTGGCAGTTCCGGCGCGGCGGGGCGTTTTGGCAGCGGTCACGGGCGCCGGCGCCTTCTCACCGGCGGTTTCTTCGGAACGGTCGTCTGCGCCGACGCCGGACAGGGCGAGTGACAGCGCGAGCGCGGTACAGAACGAGCTTGGCCAGCATGGGGCGTCCCTCCTCCTGCTAGAGACGCGCTGTCTGGCCGAAGTTGGGAGTCAGCGGGCGGCGGCGCGGGTGTTTGTTCCGTGCGGCGGGACAGTCGAGAGCGTGCGGCGAAGCCCATCTTCCAGATCCACTGTCGGCTCGTAGCCGAGCAGGGTGCGTGCCTTGGTGATATCAGCAGCAATACATGCGAAAAAGAAGC